>Ga0065711_1026406_pt1 | contig 72894 bp, 29 predicted proteins | sample Hoacrofraction12_FD_59098 | JGI IMG/M metagenome (GOLD analysis project Ga0065711, IMG submission 59098) | Hoatzin crop microbial communities from Cojedes, Venezuela - Epithelial fraction 12 v2 (version 2) | ecosystem: Host-associated > Birds > Digestive system > Esophagus > Crop | place... | reverse complement strand
TTTTTTTTTTTTTTTTTTTTTTTTTTTGCAGAGTTTTAAGTTGAATGTAGATAGCCACTGTGCTTTAAAAGAAGCGGTGGTAGAAGAAGGACGTCAACTTCTTGAGCTTATTGTATCTCACAAATCAGGTAAATCCTTCTGAAATATTGCAAGTCTTTATGTCTCCAGACTATTAAAGAATGAAGAAGCATTGCTGTAAATTACTGCATATATTCACTTCCTTATGTATTATTAATATTTACATTATCAGATTGACCTTCAAGATTTATAAATGTTTCATATACTGCATACAATGCAGTGATACTCATAAAATGAAATACTGCCTGCAAATAGTCTGTTCATTTTATTTTGGTCTTGCTGCTCAGCTGAGTTTCAATTGAAATCACATCACTGAAAACTTCACACTGACACATTCTTTGATGTAGGTGCTATGGAAATAACATTAAGATAATGAATTAGGGTTTCAAATATATATGTATTTACATACTCTGCATGGGTAATTCCATTGGTAAAGCTTTATTTTGCCACTTAAACTAATTCTTACATCAATTTTAATATGTTTATGGGGAATAGATTAAAATTAAAAATACCTTTTTGCTTTGGTTTGGCTTGTGTTTTTCTGCAGAGGCCTTAAATCAAGAGGAGGGGGAGAGATATACTGATTTCCCTTTCTCTATCCCCACTACCCCCTATATTTTTAGATGTTTGCGTGACTTGTATGATAATAGGGTTTTAATCAGCATATACTGCTACAGAATGCCATGTTAATTTTGGCCTGCTTAGCATGCTTTTCATCCAGGTTGAAGTAGTCATCCTTCGGTCTACTGTTTTCTGATCATGTTACACTTATTGTGCCTCTATTGTTTCACAGCATCAGACAGATCTGTGTAATGTGAAAGCTATAGGAAATTAGTGACTTCTGTGTATAGTTCCAGAAAGGTATAGAAGCTGTAGCAGAGAAGGGTAGTGCATGTCATCATATACTTAGAAAATGATAACGTGTAAATGACAGAAAATATTTATAGGAGTTGGAGGTAAGAAAAATGCATTTGAATATTATTAAATGTTTTGAGATGAAGACTAGATACTAGAGGGTGAGATTACTATAGCGTTCCCTACTGCATAGAAATCTCGGTTTATGTGGGATTTTCCTTTTCTTGAAATTGTCACCTGAAACATAATCAAAATTTAACATGATGGCTAAAAGAAATATTTTGACCCTATAGCATTGTTTTGCAATATGAATGATAGTAATACTTGGATTTATTGCTGAGAAAATACATTAAAATCCTTGTTGCAATTATTCTTTTAAATATCCTACTAATTCTTTGAATAAAGAATAATATTTAAAGATGCAGCAGAGTTTACAGCTTTTACTTATTTCCCCTTCATTTTGGAGAAGGACTGAAGGACATGCTGCAGATGATTGCAAGTCAATGGACGGAACTACAGAGGCAAATCAAACGGCAACACAGCTGGATTCTTAGGGCTCTGGATATCATCAAAGCAGAGATACTGGCTAGTGATGTGTCTGCAGAGAATGAGGAAGAGACTGGGAGCCCTAAGGTAAGTGGCTTGAAGTTTGCCTTATTTCCTCTTATTTCCGTCTTCTTTTGAACTAGGTACCACTGAAGTTTTCTTTCCACCCTAAGGCTTTTCATTTCTACTGGGTAAACTTTTTTTTTATAAACAAAATGAAATGCCTTACTCTGAAACAATAAAAAATCTTAGAACTTTCCAGTTTTCCAGGAAGACCTGTCTGATTGTGTGTAGAGGGGCATGAGGGGGAACATAAAACATTTAGTAAACAAAACATAAAGCATCTTTAACATGAATAATCAGAATGGTTTTAAATTGTTTTGTTGCAACTATAAATCACTATAATCAGTGCAATCACTCAGCTCTGACATCCATTAGCCGCTTGGTTACAGCAAATTAACAAAGAAGAGAGAAAGTGATTCATTATCTCATTCCTTTTAATGACTATCAGATGCATTGCTTAATTAGGGGATGGCCATTGTAGTGGGAAGAAGGTCATATGCCTTTTCACAAATCTTTTTGCTCTGAGTTTAAGTCCTCCATAATCGTGCATGTGTTGAATACAAGTACTTTAAGAATGAAGTATTGACACCTATCATCATTTTGTGGATATGAATTATTAAAGAGGACTATAGTACTTACCAGTTGCCAGACTTAGTATTTGTATGAGCATTTTAAATACAAAACATGCTTGTTCAAATTGGTGCAAGCAATGTGGGGACACTACACACAATAGAAACTTCTGGCATAGGTTGCATGACATTTCATTACCGTCAGTAGTAAGCAAAGGTGGTTGGGAGAGAGTGCAGTGGAAAGTGTTTATTTTTCCAATGAATTCTGAGCAAAAGTATGCAGCAGAACAATAACTCTTAACATCTTGACATGCAGCAGGCTGAAATTTATAGAAGAATTCAAGATTCATATTTCTAGAAATGGATGGTTGTGCTGAGTAGATTTTCAGATTCTGATACCAGATAATTCCCTGCATTGATATTCAGTGCTTCCTAGAGTGTAGTTTGTAGAGTGACTCTTGCCTAGGATTAGATGAAATGTTGTGATGTTTTCTTACCGTAATTCTACATAGCAAGAATGATCTTAGAGATGGTGGAGGAAGAGTCAAGGATAACAATGAAACGAAAATACAGGAAAAGACCTATATGCAGGAGACACAATTTGAACTCATATCCTGCATCACTTGCATGGTGGAAAATGCTCCTGTGCCATACAGAATCATAGAATGATTAAGGTTGGAAATGACCTCTAAAATCAAGTCCAACTGTCAACCGAACACCACCTTGCCTGCTAAACCACGTCCTGAAGTGCCATATTCTACAGGTTTTTTGAACACCTCCAGGGATGGTGACTCCACCACTTCCCTGGGCAGCTTATTCCAATGTCTGACCACTCTTTGAACAAAGATACTTTTCCTGATATCCAGTTTAAACCTCCCCTGACACAACTTGAGGCCATTTCCTCTTGTCCTATCACTAGTTACCTGGGAGAAGACACAAACACCCACCTCACTACAACCGCCTTTCAGGTAGCTGTAGAGAGCAATAAGGTCTCCCCTCAGCCTCGTCTTCACCAGACTAAACAACCCCAGTTCCTTCAGCCGTTCCTCATAAGTCTTGTGCTCTAGACCTTTCACCAGACTCATTGCCCTTCTGTGGACACGCTCCAGCAACTCAGTGTCCTTCTTGTAGTGAGGGACCCAAAACTGAACACAGAGCACATAGCTCTTACTTTAGGAAGTAGGCAATGGAGCAATGCTTGGTTCCATATTTAGGTCTGTTAAAGTAGACAGACTACCTCAAAGTTAAGTTTCTAACCCATCATAGTATGACCGTAGATCTCTGAATAGCTTGAATTGTCCATGGCCACATCTCTAACTGCTCAATCAATATTATGACATAAAAAGTGTCCTAAAATCCAGCTTGATTTTGCTATGAAAATTATGGAATCCCTAGCTTGGAATAATTATGTTCAAATATTTGCTTCAAAAGGGAGAAATGGAGGCATGGTTCATGTTGCAGTAAATTTTTCATATAGATAGGTGGTAGCTCCTTGCCCTGTACTTTTTATCATAGAGATAGGAACCTGAAGCAGTGCTTTTTTTGTACCTACAGTTCAATAAAACCACAAGTAGACAAAAAAAAATGACCAAACAAAAACTATTTTCAGGTTATTTTATTCATTAGATCGCATCTGTGTATGATTCTTGTAGGTATGGGCAATAGTGCAGTCAAATACCATCTATTTCTTCATGCTGAAAGATTAACTAAAATTAAAATACAGTTGGTCATATAACTGTAGATTTCAGTTTGCATTTATTTCAAAAGCCAAAAGGAACCTGAGAAGTATAATAGGAAATCTAAAGATGATATCTAGAGGGTATTTTAGTTTTTGCCTTGTTTGAGAAACTACAGGGACAGTATTGTTGCTAGAAATCTGTAAAGAAATAGGAAAAGGAGGCATTTCAAAGACCATAGGAAACTTTTCCCTTAGGACTTTTAAAACTTCCCTTAGGACTTTTCATAGGACTATGGCATCTTTTATGCAAGCAAGGGAGAGTGGAAGGGAGAGAGGGACATTCTGCACTCTAGAAATACATTGTCAACATTTGTATACAAGAATCAGATTTTGCTAATGAAATTTTTTATTTTGTTGTAAGTTTCATAGTGGTTAATAGCGATTGCTATGGAAAACTTAACGGATTTTAAATATTTCTGATGCCTAAGCTCTTCTAATGTATTGCATTCTCTACACAATCTTAGAAAAACGAGATCTCTTCTTTAAGTATTTACTAGAACTATTACTCTGACAATTTTTATAAATAAACAAATGATGATTGTATTCAGCTTAAATTGGAGGGTATAAGGTTTTTCCTTCTTACCCCATTGAGAAGTACCTTTAAAAATAAATCTCAGAATTGCCATGATACTAATCTAACATTCTGAGTAGTAAACATGATATACATCTGACTTTTTTTCAGAATCTTAAGACACTAAGCTAGGAGTAGGGGTTTTCTCCTGATAGAAATAGTAAGTAATAGTCTAAAATAACGGGAAAATAGGAGGAATGTTTGCATATATATGTGTGTATCTTGTGTTTTTTCACCTTCTGGAGGTGTCTGAAACCACTTGTTTTGTAACTGATCTCTTCAGAATTGGGCTACTTCTTCTTCATCAGGAAAGGCCTACTGAAACCGTATTGCTTTCCATAAGCAGTAAAGAGTGGTACTGAAAAATAGCATGATGTGCTTTCCTATCTAGTGTTTGTGAGTGTTGCTGCCTGAATATTACCCTGATCTATTTAACTCGTAGTTTGTTGGAAAGGTTCATTGCTTTCTGAAGAGCTTGTAAGTTAATTGTGTAACTAATGTTCGTGAAAAGTATACAATTTTCAATAGCATTTGCCCATAATAGACATTCTCCTTCATTCAAAATTGTATGGAATAGTATTCTTAGGGTCACTTGTAAGTTCTACTGCCAGCATGCATTTGGGCAGTTAGTTCGTGACTATAATTTTTGTATCTGGATATTTTTGTTCTGCAAGTAGATGTTTGTATTAAGTTTTGCAGGTTTGTGTTACAGTTCAGAGCATAACATCAGAACCTAAAGGCTGGTAGGTTAAACAAATAATGGTGTACTCTAAAAATATGTATGTAGTTTGTACTTCTGGACATGTTCTTTCCAGAATAATTGCTATATTACTGAAAAACATTGCTATTTTTTCATTACAACTTCAGAGAAATAAGCATGAAACTGGTTAATAATTTGGCCTAATGCTTAGAACAATGAAATATTACTTAGTTGTCTCAGGTAAAAAGCACTCTTGGAAAGATTGTCTTCACTCTGTAACGGGCTTGTGTGTCAGTGGGTTAATGATAGAAGCGGTAATGATTTGAAGAACATTAGAAGAAGAGGTAAAAATATATTTAATAAAGTAAACCTTAAATCACAGAAATAGTAGATTGCTCAGGATAACAGAGTTAGAAGTGGTTAAACAAACCTTTGTATAGAGGGAAAAAGAAAACCAGTGTAATTTCCTCTTCATATGTAATTAAGCATCCCACACTTCCAGGATCATCTCCCACTCAGTTGCACATAATTTTACAGTTTTTGCAGCCAGTCTTCAGTACATAAAAAAGTGATTTTCATGAAAAAAAATGAAAACCTTGGTGAAGCTGTTTAATATCTACCAGAGTTTAGGATTATGGGAACACTCCTTTACAGACAGTTTTACAGTGACATTGGTCTCAGATCTAGTGGGTGGATTGAACACTGCAGTTCAGAGCAATTACATGTTGCTCAGGGTTTTAATATGAAGATGAATTTGTGAAATGGACAACAAGACGGACGAAAGGTTAGAGAATGGTGACAGTCCTTTCTTTATTACTTCAGACTTGTAACTTGTCCTGGCCATCGAATCATGCTGCTATGACTACAATATTTAAATTAATACTTTGATACAAAAGGAACGTACAAATGAAGTGTTTTGGCATCTTTGCAATCAGTGTAATGTAATATCATATTTGTGCCTAGATATTTTGCTTTTTCTTGGTGTCTTTCATCAGGTCTAGATTTCTAATCTACAGGCATAAGTATCATGCATGTACTTTAATATTAACGCAAACACATTGTGTTTTTTTCTGATGTCTTCCATTATATAAAAGCAGTGAATGTCTACTATTGGGACAGTCTTAAATATTGTCAACAGATAACATAGAGCATGATTTCAGAATCTAGTGTTTTTACTTACATAACCACTTTGAAAACTGGGTTTCTAGTGTCGAGTATATGCAATTGGAGTATTGCATATATTATTGTAGTGATCAGTGCTTTGAAGGTGTCAAATGGCACGTGTAACTGGCCTTCATTCTCTTCTCTTTGACTTAGTTGCTTCTACTGAAAGGGCAGGAATACCACATGCTGGAGGAATCATTTCACTTGAGTTGCTGGAGTTTCTTAAGTCACAGGGGACTTTTAAAACTTCACACCTCAAACTGAATTTATTTATTTAACTTACTATCTCTCTTTGTCTTCCACATGCACAAACTCAGGATTAGACACGTGCATTCAGTCCTGTGTCTCATGTTCTCAATATTGTGGAATAAAATGTCAAGTAAATAGCCATCAGTTCGTCAGTAAGAATTTGAAAGGTAATGAAATGGAAATCAGACTTCCATCTCTGACATTGTAAAGACATATGGAAAGGGAATTTCATCTGGTGATACACATGCCATCCTGGTCTACAGTTATCTCATGGCTTAATCAAGTTCTTTCCTGGAAAAGAAATGTACAAGACAAGTTAGTATTTGTGCTTTAGCAGAAGTAATTTTTTCCTCTAATGTGTCTATAATGAGCCACATTCCCATCTAGACAGGAGAGAGTTTTATGCCATGAATGTAACACCTTATAGATCAGACATTAAACTGAAGTTCCAACCACCTTTATCCAGGCTTACTTCCAGTATCAGTAATTACCATCTGCCACCTTAATTCTTTGCAGTTTCAGCTGAATGTATTAGTCTCTTCCTTTCAGAACAACTGGATAGTCTTGGGCACAGTTAAATAGTTACTACTTTTCACTGGTCAATAACATACCTTATAATACTTTACAAAGTATTTCTGTGCCAAAAAAGTATTACAGCAAGTCAGTAGCTCACCATTCACTACTTCAAAAGATGGTAATAGGGGAACTGATTTCCTGTAATTAGAACAGAAGGCTCTGCTATGCTGCCATTGAGATGTAGTCTTAAATTATTGAATATTTATTGTGCCTAGCAACTGAACAGTTTAAAACCATTCATTTCTGAATCTTTTAGAACTTTGGAAGTCTAGACTAAAGATACTGTGATCTCACTCTGAAGTACAAACAATGCTGTTAATTCTGCCCTTCTAGGAAAAAAATGCATCTACAGTTATTATTTTGCTTTGCTTTAGGTATTTTAGTACGTGACATTACAGTAATTCTTGATCTGTCAGCTTCTGCAGTGGGGTTTGAACCATGAATGAGTTGGTCAAATGGATAGAAAGAGTAGTGGTGTTTACAAAATCCTTCTGTAAATCAACAGACAAAATTTTGGTTTTGCGAGGAATCAGCCTGTCTTTTAGTCTTATTGCTGGAGCATGTGAAACACAACTCAGTTCTTTTTATATTAGTTGTTATCCAAATATAGGATTGAAAACATCCGTTAAGAATTTCCAAGCTAATCAAAACAAGCTATGTTGATGTAACAATGAAAAGAACCTAAGAAAGAAGCAAGAAGAATATTTGTGTCTATTACTGAAGTTAGACACTTCAAGTTCCCCAGTTTGCTAGGTTTTAATACCTTGCTTTGTAAGTTACTTATTTTTAATCTTGCAGACACCACCTGGAATGTGCACAGATGTAGCTATCATTGTAACAAAAAGTATCTTCAGGAAGGATTTGAGAGGTGAAACCATAATTTTACACAGCATTTTAGAGTGGATGAATAAAAGGAGACAGAAAGGTGTTTTAGAACAAGAAGCTGGCACTGGTGGAAGGGCAGCCTGAATATGGACAATTGAATGGGGCTGACCTATAGTGAGTCTTAATTGGATAAATTTAATCTACTGAAGGGTATCAAAGGTGTGATCGTGGCAACTGGGCAGGAAAGCTTTGTTGAAAGTGATTCTGTGAAAGTATTGTACCAGACTCTGAAAATTAGTTGGAAAATTTTATGTGATAATTTTAGTATAGATAGAATGAAAACGTAGAATTTTAGTACCTTCCTGGTACAGGGTTTTTTATTGACAAAACCTGTGCCTTGCCAAGAAAGGGCCTCTCTTTATCACATTTTGAAGCAAAATTTTCTTCAGACAAGCAGAAGCTTTTAAAAACCCGTGCAAAGCAAAAGCAGACATGTAATCTTCTATGTACAGAATGTTTCTTTTAAGTTTCTAAGTGAATGCAATCTTAAATTGATACACTGCATACACAATAATATTCACAGAATACCTCCCTTCATCATAAAGCTGCTAAGATTCTTCTGTCTTGTATTTATTATCTGTCCTAGAGTAAAGGAATCATGTAGTTGAACAAGTTCTTGCTTAGTGAAAATGCTTTAACTGAGCAAGTAATTTCAGGGTGAAAGATTGTATGCTTCCAAGCTCATAAAATGTGAATTTCAGGGTCACTAGATTAAGGCCTTTTTCACAAACACAGGCACGAGCAAACTGAAGCTTAAAACTTTCCTTCGATCATCTCTTTTAAAAGGGCTTTCTCCTCACCACACCCTGAGAGGGGCAGGTGTCAGAACTACTGCTCCTTTTCCAGACTGTTTCATTCCAGCTGGCTGTTCATAAGGATTCACGTAGCTGAGATCTTCCACAAAACGCTGTACATCAAACCGTGTCCTTGGTAGCCTCATCTTCTTGGGCCTCTGTGAGCCTGTTGTGGACCGCTGGCTGGAAGTCCACCGCCTGCGTTACTGAGGCCACCCGGGATGAGTCTGAGCTGTTGTTCTGGGGGTGCTATGTTGTGATAATAACTACATTTTTAAATGGCTGAGGTGCAGGATTATAAAGACGTGCTTGTAAATGGACTAGTAACACTTATACCATTGCTTTTGGAAGTTGTTTTCTGTTGATAGAAGAATTTAAATGTTACGTGTCTGGGAAAGCTGTATTTTGAAAATGTTTCTTTTGTTTAAATAGTTGTAGATTTGTTTTCTGAATGATTGAAAGCAAAAGCATCAGAGGTGCCCAGAAAAAGATTTAGTGCTGTTGGATGTACAGTCAGCTTCCACATGGTAGATTCACTCCTATTTACCAGAAGCTGTTTCTCCTGAGTTGTTAATTGTGTGCCTTTTAGTGAGCAAGAGGAAAAATTTGCGTTCAATTCAGAGCCTCGCTTTGTGGAGAAAGGAATGAAGCTAAGCAGCCAGTGTTTGGACTACAATAAGAGAAGACAAATGAATATGAGCTCCGTCCTAAACCTCTTCTTTCATGTTATAGGAGCCCTGTTAAAACTTCCCTGTATCACCAGTTAACTAAATATTTTGCTAGTTTTTCATGAAATTATGTCCCTGACATCTTAGTTAAGCAATCCTGGGTCCCATTTTAGCTCACAGAGAGTGTTTTCTCATATATCCATCTACCTCCTTGCATGTTTGCTGCAAATTCTCTATGACAGTGTTGTTTTCATGGTATCTAAAATAATTTTAATAATCTTTAACAAGCCAAATTTCTAAAACAGTAGCAGAGCTCCTCATTTTCTTCCATAGAAATGTAGAGAGCCACACTTTAAAAGTCATATTTTTGCAGTTAAGCACAATATTCAATGCTGTTATAAAACATAGGTGCGTTTTTAAACCAACATATTCTAATATTTACTTCAAAAATATCAAAAGTCATATTCTAATTGAAGATGTGAACAAGGACTCCAAGGTGTCTGTGGTATTTATAGTATGCTTCTATAATTTTTACACCTTGGTGATTCTAGATACTATATATTGATTACTTTTGGCAACTGTAGGCTCTTTAACAGCCATCACTGTTAATAGAAACGACTATGCTTAAACAGTTAGCAAAGAAATTATGCTTTTTGACTTTAAGAATAAGGAAGGCTACTTTCTGTTAAAACATAGATCAAGTTCAGTTTGAAAGATGTGTTAAATCTAAATCACTCCACTGAGAACAAGTGCAGACTGAGAACTTGATGAGAACAGATATTTAAACTGACATACACCCAAGGGGCAAATTTTATCATAATGCTATTTGAATCTTTGAACACTATTATCTGAAACTCTGAAAGTATGTTAGGCTATTGTAACTTCACATGCATAACTGGACCAACTCTGACAAGTTTTACTTAGGCAAAAATCCCAGTTGGGTTTGGCCTGTATTTGAAAATACAAAAATGCAGGTGTATTTGTGCATGCATTCATATGAACACATTTACCTTAAATAAACTAAGTATTAACCACTCAAAGGCCTTGATGTTCTCTTTCGCCAGTATATGTTCATTCTGCTTTCTCTATAGAATTGTACTGATGCATTTCTATTATGTTATTTTTAATAGAATGTATTTTCAGCAGCAAATATTAGTGGAATGCTTCTCTTCTTCACGTCTGCCTATTGTTTCACATGCTTCTCATATTTCCAGTGAAATCCATATTTAATAAGTTTTTAATAACACGCACACACAAATACACAAATTCATTTTGCTGAGAACTGGACATCTCCCACTCTAAAGCAGAAATTTCTAGGATAGCCTGTCAGAGCTATTGCTTGTCTCCTTTTTTGTGTGGGCTCAGAATCCCATGTACTCATTCAAGGCCAAGTTTTTACAGCCACAGGAGAAACAAAGCTTTTTTCTGTATTTATTTTCTGAGTTTGAGTTCAGAAGTTGATGGAACAACCAAAATAAATTCATAAATAAGCAAGTGAAAAGAAGGAATCCTAGCTGACCGAAACTGTCTTGGTGGAAAAAGTTTGTGGTTGGCTTTATAGATAGTGATCACTAACGATGCAAATTATTTGAAATTCAGATCTTTTCAGTTAACTTCCCTTCCTCATTTCTTGTTCTTGCTCCCTCGCCATCCATGCCATCTGTTGCTCTTCAAAATAGTTCAGGATTTCACCGGGATCACAAGTGAAACAAAATACAGGAGCATGTGGGGACACTCTTCTCATGGGGTTCACTGCCTCATCAGACCTAGGTGGAGGTGCAGCAGGGCTGAAAGCTAGCATTCTATTGACATCGTGTCTGATTTGCGGGCAAAGTGGGTTCCGGTCAGCTCAAACAATGACGTTTGAATGTGTGTTCTACCTGTGGGTTTTTTTACCAGTCATCACAGTCATAAATATTTTGGGTTGTTCAGATAATGTGGCAGAAGAGCTACAGATTGGGCTTACAAGTTTTTCTTCTACTTTATCCACTGGCATATTTTTCTTTTTCTGCCTCTGATAGTAGCAGTGCAGTATCTCCTCATGCTTCTTATCCTGATTACCTCTGGTAGTGCAGGCTTCAGTGGAGTAAACTCAGCTTGCCTCTTGTACTGAGGTGCTTTCTTCTTTTTTTGGTGCCAAACTGTTCCACCTTGTTTTGCTTCTTAAAAAAGCATGTTTAAAAAGCTAGTTTTTCCCTTTTGATATAGTCTTCTGAAAATCCTGTACTTTAAAAATGGCAGCTTAATATGGATGCTATTGCCAATTGTCATTGCTAAAGATTGTTGCTTCTGCTAATAGCATTCTATCTTTGTCATTTCATTAAAATTATATTACTGCTCTGAAAATAAAAATTACTGCTTTATTCAATTGAAGAGTGACTGGCATGGCACTCCTCTGATCTTTAAAAAGAAATTTTACTTTCATTGTATTTGTGCATTAAATTAAGTGTTCATATCTACAGAATAAACTAAAATCTTATAAATATTACTGTGTTTAATTATCAGTTCAGTATTTGAGTTTTTGCTGTTATGGTTGATGTCTAAGAGTGATTAAATGTGTAATAGAGAACAAAAGGAACATTGATGTGAACAAAGATACTATTAGATAAAGGTAAATTTTATCTTCTGGATGTTTTTATTCTTTTTAAAGTATTTTAATTACTTTTATATTCAGCGTGATTGGGTGGCATTTCCTTTTTTTTCAGTTCAGTTCCTAATTTAGTCTTTCAGAACAACATCTTTTAGCAACAATTTGATCTGTAAAATCTTTCAGTTCTAGTCTCAACTGTATACTTAAAGCAACTATTCTTCACTGGGGTGGCCACAAAAGGGAAATCAGTAAAACAATGTTTGAAGGAATAATCTGCTTGGACATCCTGCATTTTAAATCTGACTTTTTCTTAAATGTCTTGTGGCATAGTACACTTGACTGCACTTAAACTGTAGATTCAGAGTGATGTTACAGATTTTGCTAGTTTTTTAAGCTAATCTATTAGAAGACAACAGAATACGACGCAGAGCATTGTGTGACCTGACTTCTTCATGTGTACCCACATTATGAAAAAAAACAACCTTTTCAGTACAGCACTTGGTGAAACATAGACTTACATAATAAAAGACTGCAAGATGCTTATGGTAAAAGCATATGCAAGTTTTTATATCAGGTCTAGTAACTTGTGGATAATTTTTTTTTTTTTTAGTATTTTGCCATGATTTTAAATTAAGCCTTTCTTATAGTATCTCAGATGCTCCGAATTTATTGATAATTATACTTACCCAGGGTAGTGTAACTAATGTGAGAGATACAATGGCGACTGCATCACATTTAGAAATTTAGACTAGTTTCTTAAACACCTGGAAGTAACTGCAGAAAAATATGTGGTAGTAGTGTACTTAGCCACATCCCATGGGCAGCTGTAAACATTAATGACAGTTAACCTAAGATCGCTTTAAATGTAAAATGGGATTTCTGACCAGGAGACAGGTGGTATGCCATATTCTTTTATAATCGCCCCATAGCATGCTTTATGAACCATCACCAGGCCAGAGAGAAAGAACAGCTCATCCGGGCATGTACACTTCATTTCTTCATCCTCTTTTTTCCTCTTTACAATCATGTTATAGGAAGGAGCCAGGCATTTAACACAGAATGCCTTAATCCTTGAGTTTATGAGCCCTAAGAACGGCAGAAGTATGGTTGATGCTGACATCGTCCCTTATGAAATGGATAAAAATGGTGAGAAAGGAGAGAGAAAATTGCAGAGGAAAATGTTCAGATCTGCTTAAGAGCTTGGGACCATGTGTTCTGAAATACTATGACTTAAAGCTATCATACCTAACAGAAGTCTAGAATGTTGCTGTTATGATTGCTTACATTGGAGGACCAGCATTTCAGTTCGAAGGACGGGGGGCAAGAAGGAGGTAACTGAGGTCAGCTTGTCTTTTCTGTCCTTGCTGTTGGTTTGGCAAATTTTCCTGGAGACTGTAGGGATGTTAAGTACCAGTATTAACTTGTACAGGCTGCCCTTGCTATCTTAGATTTGAGTTGCAAGAGTTTAGACGTTGTATAATAACCAAGTACTACTAGAACAGCAAAATAAAAAGAGGAATGCAAGAAAATAGGATCAGTTTCTATTTTACAAACTCTGGGTGTAGTAAGATGACACAGCGCTGTAACAAGGAATGAAAGTATATGCCTAGCTTTTTTCTAAATATGACAATTAATGGTTTAGTTTACAAATCTGTTATTTTTTGTTATTAACTAATCAACAACAATAAGGTTTAAAAGTTACTTTCATAGGTTTCTAATGTAATAAAATGTTTTAATAATGTTTATCTGTTGGACAGGAAATGTATTAAGGAAATAAATAGAACATGTTTAAGTTCATTTTTTTGTTAGTTCATTCATTTGGGCCTTGATTCTTACTTTTTAGTATAGATATTGTATGAAGCATCCCTCTTTATTTCAGTGGACTTATTCCTGGCATGCATTGCTACAAAAATGTTTGTTTGTAGAGTATCTGCTAGTTAAAATAAATCTAAAACTGAACATGAAAGATGTTGATTTCCAATTCAGTGAATTATAATAAGTTTGGTTTTAATTCTTGAAAAACATATTAAAATTAACTTTTCTCCCATTTGCGTAATGCGTATAACTAAACTTCCTTCCTACTGTGAGACAGTTTCATTTATTGTTATTTGTAAACAGCTTAGTAAAGATGCATAGTGGATTGGTCTAGAAACTCCTTGAACAGTTTCTTTTGAAATAACACTACATACGTTAAGCTCAATTACACATCCAAACAGCCACAGCACACTTTTGGTAATTTATTCATTGATTTAACATAGTACCCAGAAGAGTCATGCCTGCTGTCAATTTTGTAATATATTATGTTTTAAATATACTCATGCTCACCCATGCACGCCATTAAGGTGTGCATAAACCTGTGTTTTTCTCTCTTGACAGCTATAAATGTTTGTTATTATTACACAAAACATATGTTCATGTTGTTTTTGTCTAAATTATTCTATCTGGGGCTATAAAGTTTTAATGTTATTAGTTGCCCTTAGAATTTTAATGTTTCACTGCTGTAACCTTCTTAGGATTTCTCTGCAATTAAATAGAAACTATTTCACTACAGCCTGGAAGAACAATATATTTTATACAAATAATAAAAGAAATCCTTCTTGCTCCGTATTCTTCTAGTGTAGTAAACCGTCTGCTTGGCAAGGTTCTATATACAGCAATCCTACCTGTAGTATTTTCCAGAACTGAATAGAATATTACACTTTCCTACAGTCTTCTCATTAAGAAAAAACCCTTTAAGATAGGAGGTATGCCATAAGCAGTTTACTTTGAGGACCTTCTCCCTGTTCTCTGTTGTCCCCTTACTCAGTGAAGTCGCTCCATTACAGAAGTCTGTCCATTACAGAAGAAACCTCAATCCATGTTATAGATGTACTGGGAAAAAGGCTGGGGTTTTAGGAGATGGCATATTGGTGTAGAAAACCATTTGAAGAAATGTCTCCTGTGCTGTCTTGTAAATAGCAGCACTGTTGGCAACAGGACAATGTATTACTTCCCCCCTTTCAGTTTTCAAGGCCTTTTTCTAAGGAAAGAGAGCAGATGGATATTCATCCGAAGCATTAAAATATATTTACTCCTTTTAAATGAGCAAAGGACTCATTTAGGACCTTCTTTTCTGTATACTGGATTAAGGCATTATATGGACACTTTTTCGTCTATTTTGTGCCAAAATACCCTCTCATAGAGCAAGTAAAGTATAACAGTGCCATGCAATTTTTAGGTATCTGACTTTTATTCTCTTATTTCTAAGTACCATACACTGGTATTTCTACTGGATTCATCAGAGTTTGTTCCACAATCTGACTATGGCTCCCTTCACATGTAGAGGAGTGAGAGGGAGCAACAGTGATCAAAACATTCAAAATAAACTGGTCAGAAAATGCTTGCTCTCTTAAATTGAATAGGCAAGATTTCTTTTAGGGGAAAAAAAAGTTATTTCTTACTCAATTTCTGCGAAATGCTTGAGATACTTCAGCCTGAGCATTTGAATTGGAAGGTGTTTCATGAATTTTATATTAAAAACTTGAAATCAAAATAACCTGCCTGACACCTTTAAGAAACATATGAAGAAGAGGACATAGCTAATGGCATTAGTAGCTACTAATGCTTGGTATTGTCAAAACACAGCATATGTGAACTTCAGAATGCCTTTTGAAAAAAGGTATTTTTTATGTTTTACAGAGAAAGAAACTGAGGCGGGGGGTGAAGAGCCTTCCCCACAGTTACAGGGAGAGTCATTAGGCCAGCTGGAATTAGGATTCAGGAGTTTTGTCTTCCAGCCTCATGTTGAGCTCACTGAACCAATAATTCTCACACTTCCACAGTAACAAAGACTCTTTAACATTTAATGCTTCCAGGACTCTGCCAAAACGATTTCCTTCTTTATGAAAATGAATTCTGTCCACCCAAATTTAATTTGTCTCCCCTGCTTTTCTGGCTCTTCTTTATTTGTTCTTTCATTCGCTTTTTCCTTTCACTTCCTTTATGCTCCTAAATCTTTCTGTCTTTTTCTTAAATTAATTTTTCTTTTTTCTTCCTTTTGTCCGCATGCTGTTAGAGGATTGTGTCTTTTCATCCCCAACAATATTTCATTTTTTGTTCCTCATTTTCCCTAGGTATCTCAAACATGCCCTCAGAACTGCTCTGTCTTACAGGGCCACAGTTATTGCTCACAAACAGTGTTTCATAGCACCCTAATTTTCCAGATTTTAATTATATCTGAAGATTTGCCAATTACATGGTGAACTTCTGCATTGGAAAGAATAAGACCACAGCCTTCTATCCTCAGAACTGAAAAGCCTATAATAGAAAAAAATGTACCATTTGTTGAAGAATAGAGATAACAGGGCAAAAGCAGTGTGTCAAGGTACTTGGTTAAACAATAATCTCTTACAGAGCACTCATTACTGCTAAATAATTGACTGTGTTGGGAGAAAGGTTTCTATGTGAAGAGAGGTTCAAGAAGGTCAGTTATCTGGTGGTAATGACCGTAGCGGTCATTAGAGGGTATTAATGCTATTAAGAACAGAACTTTAACTTCTTATTGAAGTTTTTATTTAAATTATATTAACTTTGATTCAACTTTTAATTGAGGTGCAACCATCCAAATTCTATAGTCAGGAACCAAGAAGTAATGAACATAAAATTACATGTTCTTCTGATAGGCTGATGGGTCTTTAATATATTATAATTTCAAGAGTCTCTACAGAGCAGTTATTAGTATAAAACTATTCAGAGGTATTCTATTAGAATTAGGGTTGGGTGACTGATTCAGGAACAAATCCCAGCTTGACCCATAGCAAATGTAGACGGTATATTTTCTGAGTCAAAAGGAAGTTCTTTTCATAAATACAGTTGCATGTGATCTGGAAACACTTGCTAAGTTAAAGCAAAAATCCTTTGATGCCTAAAATGATCTGTCTTATAAACCAGATGCATAGTGGTAGCAGCACTGAGTTTATTCTGAATTGAGTTTATAGTTCCATACTACATTCAGTACTTGTTGTATAAAGAATTTCTTGCTGAAAGTAAGTAGGGGCAGTATTACTGTTGTTCTTCAAGCCACTACAAGAACCAGAGTCAGCGTATGGCCGGGGCACCCAGGAACCTGAAACGTGAGCTACTAGGTGGAAGGACTGAGCAAACACATCAGTAGCCCTCCTGCTCCATCTTTCTATGTTGTCTGTTTCTCTAGGGCATTTCAAGAATAGGCTGCTGAGTAACTTGAAAGTGCTGGAGGTCTAGAGAAGAGCTGTGAGACTGTAAAATGAACTCTCAGGGGACCAGAAGAATATCGCATATCATGTTGCCTTCTAGTCTTCTTGCAATAGAATTTTTTGTTCTTGCCTTTCCAACCTGAGGACATGGTAATATGCTTTAAAATAACAGCAGCAAAACCAACATACCACCGGAACAAAATGTTGAACGCTCTTTCATTCACACGGGAAAATGATGAGCAAAAGAATGGCAGATATATGATAGGAGTTAATCACATTGCCAAGTGCATGTCTGGGCAGGTGCTAAGAGACTTTGGTAAGAAAGGAACAGCATAGCATGCAGAGGATTGCAAGCTGAACAGAATCCTCCAAGCTGTCATGGCAACTTTTCAAGGTACAATTTGAGAGCCAAAAGCTATGTTGTGTTTATGAAAAACTGTGACATTAAAAGGGATCTAGCTGTCTTATAAAGTAGAAAGGTTAAAAGAATCTGAATTATTTATAACAAAGAAGAACAAGCTATCCAAAAGATTTTTTCTGCTTTTGTATTAATGCATCAAATAAAAACAAGAAGGTTAAACAGTAGTTATTCATTGCATTATTATCTGACAGATTTTTTTTCAGTGAGGAGAACCCAGTTACTAAAGCTATTAGTGCCAGTAGACCTTACTACAGAAAAAATATTCTGCATTTTGGAAATGTTCTGAGTGTTGCCAAAGCTTCCAGCATGATGTTCAATTTGCAGTCCTGTTGTTCATTATATATTTCTGTAGTTTCATTGTATAGACTGATGCACAGTTCTATGAAAGCATCTTCTGCTTCTAAAATCCTTTGGAATATTTTGTTTTCTCATAATTACAGACTTGGGGAATACTTTGCATTAAATTGGTCTACTGCCATTTTATTGCAGGGACGTTTGCTATATGAAGTGATAATGGCTTTTTTCCCCGTGTAAAAAAAAATGTAAACGCCTTTACATTTTTGGTAGGAAGCCAGGTTTTTGTCATTTAGACATGTCACATCGTTATGAAAACATCATGCATCATAACACAACATAACAATGTGATTTGCTGAGATGCTGACTCCTCTTGAAAAATTGTAAAGTGGTACGTGCATATTTCCATGCAAAGAACTGCTTGAGTATTTTAGAGTTTTCCTGGGGCTGCCTGGTGCAGTGGTCTAATGTATTAGCCTTGTAACTGGAAGAAGATAGGTTCTAACAAGTGATGTGCAAGTCTTTGTAGTTCTACTTCATATGTACGTGACATTTCATAAAATCATGGAACAAAGTACTAAAAGACATTCCAGGAGGTCCTTTAGTCCTCTGCCCTGCCCAATGCACAAAAAGTTAAAAATCACGTCTGAACTGTTTCTGCTGTCTGATTGTTTTCTTAAAAACAGCCAGTGGTGAGTATTCTGTTACATCCAAAACAATTTATTCCAGTGCTTAGCAAACTTGAAAGCTTTTTCCTACTGTCTTGCCTAAATTTACCTCACAGCAGTTTATGCACAGTTGTTTTTGACGTATCCCCAGAAGACACAAAGAATCGTTACTTTATTCTGTGTGGCGAGCTCCAACGTATTTGAAGATCACCAATTTGCTATTCTGTTTCACATTGCATGGGCTTGTTCTATCAAGTTGTAAACCGAGTGTAAAACTAATAATAAATGAAAGTCAAGATAAATGAGTTCCACAGTAAACACAAACAAACAAAAGAAGTGACATCCTTTTCTCTGTGCCCCTTGAGATCCAAACATTATCCCAATATTCTGCAGCGTGGCAGAGAGCCTTCACTGTAACAGTCACAGGAGGACACTTGCGTCTCCCCTGGTCCTTCGGTGCCAGCTCTGTACATAGCTGTTCTTTCTCACAGTAAGCCCAGTTCCATAATCCCTTACACACAGTGGAAGATGAGCCTGGGAGCTGAGGCACTGCAAGAGTGTCTAAGGGCAGATGCAATTTAGTCATCTGCCACCCCTCCAGCCACGAGAGTGTTGTTGTTAACCTACTTACCTGATATGACTTTTAAACTAGATTAAAGTAAAAATGTACGAACAAATATTCCAGAGAGGTGAAATAGTTAAGATGCTTAGAGGAGGCATAAATTAAGAAATAAAACAAATTATGTACCTTATCTTTAAAATTACATAAAAAATTCTCTCTCATTCAGCCTGATTGCTACTTGCCTCCTGTCAAGGTGGGAGATAGGGCCTGGTGCATGCTCTGCGTCTCCCATTCAGATCTTCTAGAGGGTCTAGGTTGTTTTAATCCTTTACTCTTCAAAACTCGCATTTTCTTCTTCAGTAGGTGAGACTTTCTGGCCAAATTCTTTATTAGAACAGAGTTTGTTTCCCTTCGCTAACTATGTAGAAGTATTCCTTCATTGTACTAGGAATGATTTCCTGCACTTAACTTGCTAGTAAACACTTGTTTACTCAGGGAGTTGTACACTTTCTCCCCTGCTCCTTTTGTTACTACTTTAAATTCTCCTCATTGTGTAATGTACCTTTTGCTGGACCTTATGTTCTACAGTAATACATATGTTAAAAATATTAAGATAAATCAGTTGTTCTTTGCTTTTTACTATCTCTTAACTAAGCCCAGTGTCACTAGCAGTTAACAGCTTTGGGGTGTTTGACCCTCAAAGTTTTCCTTTTAAGGAGACCTTAATAGAAGACAAACAGATGAGTAGTTGGCGAAGTATAGTACTGGCCAGATAAAGGCAAAAATACTTTAAAGTCCTCATCTCTGAAGTATTAGCACATGTATTTATCTATGTGATGATCTTATTAAAGACAAAGGAACTATTAACATGAGTTGAGTTAAGCATGTTCTCAAAGGTTGCTAGAATTAAGAAGTCTGTAGAACCATACCGTGATAAATGGTAACAAAAATCAGTGGTAGTAGGAGTTTGGAGAAACGGAGGAAAACAACAGTAAAAAGGGTAGGCACGCCCTGTATGTGTCATGGTAGCTAAAAATCAGGAGTCAAAGTCATGTTTGTTTGAATTCTTACAGTCCTTTCACATTTACATGTTGGAACTGCATAGGCTGAAGTAAAGAAGTTGTGGAGAAGGGAGGTGTCTGAAGCAGGCTGAATCTGATGAAAAATTGAAAAAGCAATGATAAGAAGATAATGAACTGAAGCACTACAAAGTAAAATAATGGGACAAGAAATAAAGTTATTTTTTTTTCATGGTTACTGACTCCTATCTAAGTAACGAAGAGGGCAGATCTGAGCTTGCTGAGATCAGAGCTGCTGTGCGCTACCTGTCATGAATGGATATTCTTGTTTTTCAGAGGTGGTAAAACAATGTGGGGTGGGAATGACACCACCAAATGATGCAGTTGTGAATGCTGCTGAAGATGTATATGGAGAAGTTACACGAGTGAACAGGCTAGGCAGACCTAAAACTTACTTCCATTGCTTTTGGTTAGAGCTGACGGTCAGTTCAGAGCTCCCCTGGAAAAGCTGAGCTATAATCAGGAACCTTTCCCAGAGGAGTGGTAGAGATAAGAGGCTGTATATGTGGTCTGGAATGAGTATTATGCTCATCCAGTGGTCGTAGGAGGGTCATATGGTGCATTTCTTGTTGCTGAAGGATTGCAGTCTCTGTGAAGTGTTCAATGCAAAATAAAACAAGGCCAATTTTCATGCTGTCCGGTTTATTCCGGGAATTTTGTGCAAGATCAACTTGCGTAGAATTCCTTCCTTATAAGAACTCTAATAATATTACCCCCAAAAGAATGGAAAAAATAACTTTAAAAATCATTTGCTATATGAATAAACATGAATCATTGTTTGACAACTCTCATATGGATTGCATCGTTAGGCTCACGTGTGCTACGCGAGCAACATTTTGCCAGGAAAGTCAAAAGACCATATGTATTGATTTTTAACTGTAATTGAAATAGCATAGTGTCACATGGTATCTGGTTCCAATTTGTAATTTTGGTTTGTAGGGATTGTGAACTAATCCTGCCATCACATGTTACATTTGTAAACCAAAGTTACAAACTGTGTGATCAGTCACATGTAGAAAATTACAGCTGCACTGCAGGCTTGCACCTGTGCCTGGATTTCATCTTTTCTAGTCTCTACTCAGGGCACTTGTATAAACTATGAGAAAATTTGTGGTGTGGGAAACCTGTATTAGTAGTATGTGTACCAGAAACAAGTGGATAGGAAGTAAGACGTGGTGCTGTTTTACAGTTAGGGAATCAGAGGCAAAGAGATGGGAGCATTATGAAGAAATTCACGTAGCAGGTCAGAAACAAAGCAAAATCAGAATCCGTATGTCCTCACTCTCGGTTCCTCTCTGTGTAGACTCTGTAAATCCAGCCTGTTTTGTTTTTTTGGTCCATTGGTTGCTACTTAAACATAGCAGAATGTAATGCACCATCCTCAATTAGCAAAGGCAAGGAGTGGTGGAAGGGAGCCCACACAGAGTGGTCAGCAGTAGTACTATTTCCTAAAAGCTTGTCTGCATGGTGAGCACCTAGGAAATCTTACGAAATTGATGAAGTTATTGTGCAAAAGTTAGAGCTTTACACTCCCGTATGGATGTTCTTAGAAGTAAAGTCACCGTGACCTGCTCTAGCTCCTTTGAGAAGGATTAAGCTACAGCAAATTAAGGCCACTTTAGTCCTGAATGAGTGTCCACATGGGGGATTAATGCACTTTAACTTGTGCACATTAGTTTTGAAGCATTAGTTAATTAATCTTAGAAGTCTTGTCCCCATGCTAAGAAGTGCGCAGAGAGCTTCCAGAAATGTTGATTCCCAACGCGCTAATGAGTTAGTTCTTCTTGCATCTATCCTAATATGACATTTTCTAAAGAAACACATTCTGAAATATTTAAAGTTCAGTATTTAAACACATAATATCTAAACATGTGCAGTTCTATTCCTTTGCTTCTTTAAACTGCGAAAACACCATCTCAAATGGATGATGTATGTTGATGTCATAATGATGTCAGAAAAGAACTCACTCCAATTCAGTAAATTGCAATCATCTTCCAAAGGGGAAACATCACATAAACAGGATTAGGTATACGTTTTCCACACTATACTATGATTTCAGATAAGTATTAAAGCTATTACAATTGTGTTTGCCAAGTTAGGCTGTATCAGTGAAGAGCAAAGCAGTATGTGGTAATATCCCTGAGATCTGAGAATTTCTTCTGGCAACACAGTTGAATTTTATTAAAATATTTATATTCCAGAACATTTTTATTAATTTCTGAAACAGGCTTTTTAAAACATAATGCACAAGACATATATTTAGAACAGAAAACTAGTATTGCAAATAAACAATGAATACTGGTAGGTAGTATTGTTATTACCCAAAACAAAAATAATTCATCTAAAGCTGAGCAGAAATTGGATGTTGAAAATAACCAAATGGACATTAATTTAAATGGAGGCACTTCAAGATGAAAAAGGTGACAGAAATTACTGACTTTATTTATCTGCCATTATTTTCTTAAATGTTCATCTTGTCTGCAGCTGTTTGAATAGGAAGCTGTCTACCTTTAAATAGGGAACATTGCAAATTCTCTGGGGTTTTTTTCCCTGTTGCCTAACCTTACATTGTGGTATTGATAAAAGTAACCCTCAGATAAAACCGCCTGAAAAGATATGCTTGTTTCCTCCCATTCCGGGCCAAGACATATCCAAAACAGTACTTTAAAAACCCGTGTTATTAAGCAGATATTCATTTATCCCCTTGTATACTTTGTTGCTAGATTGTGGATCATGCAAAAAAAAACCCGCCAACAGAACAAAAGCCCAAAACAAACCTAAGATAAAGTCTGAAAGGGAAAAAGATAATTCTTTATTCATCATGCATGCAGAGTTGTCAGTTCATTAAAGTATACCTATAATTAAAAACTTAAGTTAATTAAGTTTTTAGTTTTTTATATTCTCGTTATCATAAAAGAGAAAAAAGAACAGTCTGGAGGGATCTTAATGTCTTACAACTATTGCTGGTTGGAAAACATCCCATCTTCTTTTTGTCTCCATGAAATAGTCTTACTGAAAAAAACAGAGCACTGCTTTTGAAGATGCAAACTAAGATGTTTTAGGCCACAATTTATACTAAAAAACAGTGTTATAAAAAAAATTTGTAAAGTACTTTTTGCAAAACGACAAAATATATTGTTAAACAACAACACATTGAAAAAATGGTAGTACTGGGAAAGTTTCAACATGCTTTACTCAGCACAGGAAAATTTAGCATTTAACTCATTTTAAGAGGTAAATCTTATTGGCTTTGGCAATAATTGCTATTGGCAGTTTTGTATTTATCACTACTAGCAGATTTTGCTGGTTTTTGCAGTAAGCTTCGGCATCTGAAGTTTCATCCAAAAAATGTTTCTAATGAACTTACAAGCTCAGAGGAACTCATGAAGAATGGACCCATGATGGTTTCTGCAGATCTGTCGGGAAAGACACTGTTGAAAGGAAGTCTTAGTTTTACAAGATCTTGTTTATATACTTTGTATCGATATCCAGATTGTGATAAATCAGGAAAGGCAGCTGACTTTATATTCATTTTGAATTTTCTATCTGAATGTAACCTTTACTTTTGTTTCGTGTGTTAGGTGTTCTTGTCTTTCTGGTTTCCAAAAAGAAAAGAAAAAAATCTATTATACGTTGCAGAGTTTAAGTTCTCTCACATTATTTCAAACCAAAATAGGGATGGATGGAGAGATTTGTTCTGTTTTGGTCTGATTTGGTTTGTCTTCTCTTAAGTATAACTCACAGCTTTTCTGAGCACAGCTTATTCACCAGAAAAATGAAAATATAGTTTTAAGTGAACTGTCAGACATGTGGGTTTTTTTCTTTCAGTTTCTAAAATTAATCTTCAGTTTTCCTGGAAATCTGTAGCACAGACATGGAAAACTTAGTAAAAAAAATCCCAACAGTACCCTTCCCCTCCCCTTTTTATTGGGTTCTTGGCACAGGGTGGCACTTCTGTGAAGAATCAAATCTCTCAAAGAAGATGACCAGTCATTTTCCAAGTGGCAATGGGCAGGAGTTCTGCAATGGTGGCTTCTGCTGGATCATGTGAGGGTCCCCAAAGTGCTGTTCTGCTGAATTCTTATGATTAGCTGGCCCACAGTCCTGTGTGACCAATGCAGCATGTGAAGGATCCATTGCTACCAATTATTAGCAATTGGTTACTAAACATCTCTTGATTGTCTTAATTATGTATAAAGGAATGTCCTGCATAAGCATTTCTTCATCTGCAGAGACAGTTTCTGCTGACTATTTACAAGTGTATTATCCATGTCTGGTTTGGTCAGTTCTGCAGCAGGAACCTCCTGGGGGGGTCTCTGGTCCTGCCGGGTTGTCCACCCAGGATGTTGATCAGCGCTTTGAAGCATACAAGTAGTGTCTGTCAGTTGGTCTAGGCACAGCAGGAGCTGCCTGCAGGAATCTCCAGGACTGAGAGTCCCACCTCGAGAGCTCCTGAAACAATTAGTGAAGCACTGTGTTGTGAAGGTGGCGAGGCAGTCAGGCGGTTGCCTCTTAACTTGGTGCGTTGTCTCAAGTCAGCCCATTATCTCTGTTCAGAGACTAGGCAGGGTGTTCCTAGGCTGCCCAGGGAATTAACGACTAAAGGCAGTGGATGTGCACACAGGCACACGAGATTCTTGATTTCCAGCTGCACCACAATTACAACTTTAGAACAAACCTGAATTTCATATTTATATTACACCTGTAACTTGAATTCTATAGCCCTTGACACAAATCTTTGCTATGAGGCTCATTGAAGGTAGGAAGAAACGGAATATCTCTTGCAAAGCTATGTAACGGTGAAGAAAAAAGAATTACAGAGGTGTTAGTATGTAAGAGACAAAATTCTCTGTTTTGGCATATTAAAACATAAGCATGAAAGAGAGGGGATTGGTATTTGCGTATTTCATTGTCTATTTTTATTTGTGTATCTGTCACTCCAAAATCTGGATAGAGCGCACAATAGAGATTAATTAAAATCCGAGTTACTTCAGAAAGCACTTCCTATAATAGAGCTGTATTAGTAAATTAGTTGTGACTAATGGTCTTTTGTAGATGGATTAGAAGAATGAATTAAAACATAATCTGAAATAACATTGATAGAAATTATGTCTAATAAATCCAAGGTAACTTCTATCCTTGACTGGAAATAGAATGCCATTATGCCATTGTGTGCTTCTACACCAACACAGACTACAAAAAGTAGCTGTGCTCTAGGCTGTCCATTTTCAAGAAATTCATTAGCAAGAATAATCAAAAGTGCAAATAATGCCCGCTTATCATATCATTGGATTCTGCCCACCAAATGCCCTCTGCTTGTGTCGTTCTTCCAAGGTATAAATTAAAATAATGTTATAAGTATGTGTATGTATGTACGTATTTTCTATATGTGCTACATTTTTATCAGTATGTAAGGGGTTGGTATAATTTAATTTATTACCGTGACAATTTACTACTACTCATCTGGTCAGAAAATTTCACCCCAAGTAATTTATTAAAAAGAGCTCAGTTTTTTCAGGTTTCAGATCCACCTAGAGGCACATGAGGTGTCCCTCTTAAAAGTTACTAGTGTAGGCTATTACCCACAGGATATTTTCGAGATTAGTTGCCATGTGAGAAATAACGCATGACATAATAATTTTATAAACATTTTGGTGGAATATAATAAATCTAAAGCAATATTAATTTACACCTCAAGCTGTTACATTCCAGAAATACTTCTAAATTAAGGTACAGCATTTCTTTAGAAGAAAAGATGACTAATAAAAGTATTCAGATTGCACATGTCAAGTTTCTGAAAGACCTTTCATGAATTAGCATTGCTTTGGTCTTCTCAAATTCCATTCGCAAGCTATCAAAGTCTATTCTGAAAGAGCATAGTAACAGTAGTAAGCTAAAAGCGACTCACAGCATTAATGCACTATTTGAACACCAACACCAAAGTTTACATTGGGACACACACAAAATTTAGCAACACTTCTTCCTTGCTTCCATAGCAAGCTTTTTTAGACTGAGCTCTTTTCAAGTCCCGAAAGCATCATGTATTTAGATACTGGAAGCAAGGGCAATTTTTTGAAAGAAATAGGTTTAAAGGGAGATTTGTATGAGGATTCAGCGATTGCTTGACACATAGGATTTGGGAAGCTGATGAAAGCACTAAGTAGTATGAAGAAAGTTCTAGGAGTGGGACTACATAGAAGATGAAATTCACTGCTGTGCGAAGGACCAGCGTAAAATCTATATATCACTTAGGTCTTACTTAATCCGTCAACATAGGGGTTTATATAGCTATGAACTGTTTGAAGAAATCACGATGGAGCTTAAGTGGGACTCATGCAGAGCACTGATCTTGTGCCAACTCATTGCAAAATGAGCACTTACCATATGGAGGAGGATTGTGGTGAGTCTTAGGAGTCATATGGAATATATATAATGAAATGAGAGTACAGGTATAGAAGAGGTCAAATGATGAAGACTTCGAAAGTGTAACAGGATGAAAGGAAAAATTATTAGGAAGTATAAAGAAAATAGCATTTCCAGATGTACCTCCTTTAAGTAGATGGTAAGTTATGACTCAGACTAACATAAAATGAAATTAAAAGAAAAGGAAAAATAAGGTCTCTAACACCTATCTTGTTTATACTAATCAGGGTTAGCTTTATCCTAATCAACAATCTTAGATTCAATCTGAATAATATTTCATTAGCTTTTCAGATCTACCTTTCCTGTCTAGGTCTAATTATATCTAATGGAATGTAGCTCAACTCACTATATTAAATCATTAAAAAAACCTCATCATTTTAAATGAGTATGGGGCCTTGGGAAAGAATAGTCCCTTCTTCTTCTAAGACCTAAAGGGCTTGCCCCAGATACTTGTCATCATTTTTCTCCAGCCTGTTGTATGCTTGAAAAGAAACTTAATATATCCATTTTCATTTGTAACCATCTATAAACAACTACGTAAGTACAAACATAAACATCTGTTCTAATCAATCCTCAGAGAAGGTTGCTTATACGCAGAAGTCTGCATTCTCTTACAGGGAGATATTCTTACAATTATAACACTTTTATATTATACTTTTTTGTCTGTTCAGTGTCTTTTACACATTGTATTATTTATAAAAGGGTTAAAGCATGTATTGAACTCTATTCAAATTGGCTATGTATGGAATTGCCAAAATAGTCACTATTCACACGTTGCAGACATTGGAAATACAGACATATATCACTTAAAGGATATTTGCCAGAACAAAACATATTAAAAAAATAAATTCAAAGAAGAAGTTCAAATTTTTAATTGTTTCCAAGCAGATTAGATCTCTGGACAGTGATAAGGAGCCTTTACTGGAGAATCCGCAGAAGAATGTGGCATACTGGTTGATCCCAGGCTAGATCCTGGATTTTTAGGAGAGCAGTGGGGCAGAAGATGGTGAATGGTGAAAGATGCTTGAACATAAGATAGGCTTGAGTAAATGTTACATCTGTATTTCATCTCTTTGTGTTTTGAGTAGCTGTAAGATGTGTCACTTTTTAAAGACTAAAAACACACTTCAAGAATTCCCAAGAATTTAAGGAATTCTGGGAAAGAGTTATAGAAATAATATTGCAGGTTTTATCACTGCTTATTTATCTTGCTGGCAACTATAGTTCTGTGACTATAGTTATGTGTGACTGTGGTATCATGAGCCTAAAGGAATAAAGCAGTAAAACATATTGTTCATGTTTTATGTAGTGAAGTTGGAGACTAGATGCACATATCTTAAGAAGGAAGGGAGAGACTCTACTGGGAAATTCTAGGGAATCTTGACTTGAGCTTAGATATTACATCTGCTTACGTGAAGAGGCACAGTAGTCATGTTAAGGTATTTATGCTGGAAAATGTTTCCAGCTCTCTGACCACTGAATAATCCAGCGCTATCATTAAGAAAAAAAGTGGTTAACATTAGATTTCTGGAAATGTACTATCATTTGTAGAGAAGAACAAGAGATGATTAATATAGTCTTTTGTTTGAGGGAAACTATTCAATGAGACAAAAGGCTGTTAAGCTAATTAACTAGGTATCAGTATTATTTGCTTTTTTCATGTTTGCAAACTAACTTTATTGCTGTTTTGTTCTTGTTATACTTGGCTATATATTGATGATAAGAGAACATAATTAACATGAAAAATTATACTGCAGTGGTTGGTTCTATATTTTGTAAATTTAGCATTGCCCTTTTTGGAGTCTTAAAGTTATTTCCCACTTGCGTTCAATAATGGACTTGCAGTCAGGAGCACTGTATTTGCACAGTTTTGTCAAAACAGTTTTATCTCTAAAAGATTTTTATCTACATTGGTGGAAAAGTTCTGTTTCTGTTTAAAATTTTAATGTAATTTCTTGCCTTCCTATCCAGGCAATATAAGATTTTTTTTCACTGATACTTCCTTGTTAGCTGTCTATTTTGCTTTTAGTGTGTAGATTTTATTTCATAAAATGCAAAGAGAAAATCCTTGAAATTAGTTATCTTCCTTTTAAATGGATGACACGAATAGCAACAAATTGGAACAATGTCCATGTATAAAATCGTGGAAGTTACTGTTATGTTATGCTACATGAAAAGCTATGTCCTAGCTACACGTAAAAGTGAATTGTTAAAAAAAAAAAAGGTTAAATGAACCTCAATAAATTTAGTAACATAAGAATATGTTCTTGATTCAGAAAAATTTATTTTCTTTACTAGCCTATATAAAGCTCTTATATTTTAAAACGAAAGTTAATACTTGTATAAATGAAGCCATAAGTGTACTAATAGGGTATATCTGTGTGTATATTTCCCAGGGTAAATGCATGATGATAGTACAATACATTGGAAAATCAGCAACACAACAGAAAACTCAGATTATGTTGGCAGTCTTCATTATTTCATTGTTTTTTGTTAAAACAACTGCAGCCTGACACAGAATTAGAGTATGTACAAAACTGCCAATACATTTGAAGTATACACATACATATAACACGGATAGCAATATATAAAGAAAGGAAGGAGAAATAATGTAGAGAATACCCTTTCATTTTTGGAAAGGAGAAATTCTGAGCTCTTCTTTCTGTTCACAATATGTTTACATTTTATCCAATAATTCTTTGCTGAAAAATTACTATCAGGCTCTAGGTTAGGGCCAGGATTAGGGCCAGGAACAGAGGCTCTCCTTTCCTCTCTTTTCATTTGCTCAGAAGATTCTCCTTCTCGCTGGGTGATAGGCAGGATTCCTCTTGCTTTTTCTCTGACGTCAAGTATCTTACATTTCTGATTCTCGTCACCCAGCTTCAGGAGCAAGAGCAGACAATACCTTGCATGCAGTCTAGCTGTCTGAGCAGTTACTATGAGAAATCAAGTATCTATTTTCAGCTTCCCAAGAGAATGCTCTAATTACCAAGCTATCAAGAAACAGATTGATCGTAGCAGCTCCAATCCCCATATTTTTTTAAGAAAACAGTGATGTACTTTTCCTGCAGAGCTAACCTATAGGAATCTCTTATGTGCGTTTTGTATGTTTGGGAGGCATTTTATGGTCTGAATTCCAGATTTCCGTGACATCTATTTTAGGCTTATAGGTGACAGTGTGAAATTTGGCCTTTCTTCATCATTTCCTGTTGGTTCCTTATATAACATTCTGCTCAGTGCACTGAATGTCAGAAATCCCATGCTTACTGGCCAGCTATCTCCATGCCTTCTAAAGAGAAGTTGGCCACCTTGCCTGGACTGTGAATTCTGTTTCTAAATTCCCTCCAATGTGTATGTCTTGATCAGGGTCTCACATGTCGCTTTAATTTTACACACCTTTTAGGTACATACTTATTGGGTGTGTACATAAGTCATGGCAAATTCAGAATTTTAGTTACAACTTTCATATTGGAAAAAAGGTAGATTAAACAGCAGGGAGCCTAGTGTTAACGTGCTGAATTGAGTAGTCAGAAGTCAACAGAGAGCTATGCATAAAATTTTTTCTGACCTTGGGAAGGTCACTTAAGTAAAAATATTCAAACCCAAGTGTTTAAGACTGCATACTTAAATCAACATTTTGATGTCTGAGTGTCTTAGGTTTTCTTGGCAATAGCTAGGGCTGTGAGGGACCACTTCTGACAAGCAGACTATTCATTGTAATGTCCAGGTAATAGTTTAGTTGTATAATTCTATGCATGAATGGTTTTGTCTCATTATCTGTTATCAGATTGTCTCCTGGAAGACAGATTTCCCCTTTGAGGTTCTCCAGATATCTTCACCATTTGTTGGTTTGAAGTTTCCTTTCACCTCAATAAAGAGGAAAAGGAGTTAAAGAATATGAATCCTAAGGACTCAAACAATATACAGGGACAAGTATATTTCAGCTATGTATATGCATATTCTCTACAGCCTTTTTAACTTTTATTAGCATGGGCTTTTCCTGTTAGCCACTGTATGAATAACCTATGGTTATTCAAAGTAATACACCCTTAAAGTTTATCCGTGTTCCTGTAGGTAGTCCTGAGGGTTATAGTAGGAAAATGCCCCTGGACCTAGCCTTCCATTTATAGCTGATGATTTTAAATCTCACTCCTGTTGCCTTACCAAGCTGAAAAATTCAGTACCTATAAAGCATAGTGCCTGCTTCCGAGGTAATGTTCATTGCATTTCCATACCTTTTCCTGATAGTGAGTAGAAATTACGTTCTATTTTCAGCTACACACCATCTGTCCATTTAGAAAAAGAGAATATCCTCCGCACAACGGTCTGGTCCTCAGGAGATCAGAAGTTCAATTTTATATTCTCTTTTCCTGTAGGAATATTCAAATGTGTACTAAGCAAGATGCTGATCTTCACTTCTTTTTTAATATACTTTTCACATCCTCCTCAGAATTCCATTTTCCCTGATTTACTTAATTTTACCTTCACTCCCCTCTTTCTCATAATCTTATGATGACATTTTCTTTGACAAGGGGCTGGATACTCCTTCACTTGGAGACCAGCTGAGAATGTCTAATGACTGGAAAGGTTTTCTGGGAGTTCTCATAAGGCTGCCAGCACTGAAGAGATGGCTAACATAAGCACTACTGTATTCAGCTGAAGAAGTCACAAAACAGTCATCTCTGTTAAAGATTTATTTTGTGTGGTGAATACTGAAGCTAAATCCTTTGTTATTATCTTGATCATAAAATGTTCATGGGCACATTACTTATGTTTACACAGTTCCCCTATAAAAGAAGAGTATCTGCTTTCCTAAAAGACCTTCCTTCTTTCTAAAGGTCAAAAGGAGTCACTACCATTCTGACACTGTGCACTGACAAAATAGATCAGAAAACGCTATTATTAATTACTATGCATAAATCTGTGCATGTTTTAAAAAGTGCTAGTGGCTAAAGCTTGTTTGTAGCAAGAGCCATAGTTGTGTAAATGCTGAAAAAGTACCTTTCATAAAATCACAGGAAGCAATCAAGAATATTGTTTATTTACCCTTTTGCAACAGTGAAAATGCCAAGCTGCCAGTCCGAATCCAGGCAGTCCTGCATTCTGGAATGAATTTGTTTTTGCAGTTCAGTCTTGCCACACTGCTACAAAAGACTGTGGGAGATCTCAGCATCCACCTATCACTGTTCTTTTTTCCTTCTGTTTATATTTTAAATTATGTTTCTTCTTAGTTACTATCTCATGATTCCCAAGCAATGCCATAATCCTGTGCATTTGACATTACAGTCATGTTTGGGAAGATGAATTGTCATGAAACAATGAGATGTAGTGTAACAAAAAAAAGCTGGCAGTCATAGTAGTGTCCTTAAAAGATGAGTTACTTCTGTGGTATTTACACGTATAAGTTGTCATACTTAGTAAGCATAAAAGAAGAATTCAGATAGTCAAACAACATGTTATTTTCATGCTTCAAAAAAATATTATACTGATGCAGTCACTTAAAGAGGCACTTGCTGAGATACTTTGGTGCCCAAACATCCAAGGGGTCTACAAACCTCTGGAAGCATTTATAGAAGTGCCTATACAAGTTAGGCATTGGTGTCCCTCAGAAAATAATGGGAATTTGGACACATGTATGCATACTTTTTAATTTAACTGCCTAGCTGAATACCTAAGCACTACAAACACCTTTGCAAATTGGTCATTGTGAGACTTCTCTATATTTGTTTGTTAAAATCTTGATCTTGCAGCTACTTATGCCTGAGCAGATACCTACGTATTTCAGTGAGGCTTTCTATCCTGGCGTCCGCAAGGGTCTGCCAATGTGCAACAGACTGCAGGAATTGAAAATGTAATTTAGAGGCATTCAGTCTCTGTCAAGTTCTCACAAAGGAAATGGAATTGAGGGGGTAAAAATTTGGGCTGATTTCGTTCAGACATTTTAAAAGATATTAAATCAATATGGAGGAATAATAAATAAAACTTGGTGACAATTATGCTCTTGCTTGCTTTAAAAAAGTTAGTATGGCTATAACTAAGTCCTGAATGCTTGAAAATGAAATATCAGTAGAAAGAAAAGGTTGCAGTGTAGAAAGCACATCAGAAAAGATGTGGAAACGCCCAGGGAAACTTGACTGAGCAAAAGAGATTTTATTCGTCCCCCCCTCCAATGAACAGGTAACTTTAACTGATACATTTTCTCCTACCTCTTGCATAAATGCTCAGAAAAAGACCATGGCACGAATCCAGTGAAATGCTTGGACATGCACTAAAACTTAAAGCATGTATGTTTCCTCATTGACCTTGCTGAAGCTGCTCATGAGTCTAAAGTTCCTCTCTCTATTGAGACCAACAAACATGGCAGCCAAAGGACAGATTAAAGATAAAGATTTTGGGAAGTGCAGTCTTCACTTCTGGGGCTAGTGAAGATAACTATATTAATCAATGGTGGTTAAGCTCCTGCATGATCCAATTTCTCCAAGGTTCTTTTTTTCAGAACAAGAAATACTTAAGTCCCAGTAGTACAGCCAGAAGAGTGAGTAAGACCTCTGTGCCCAGTATTTCAAGATATATTTTTTCTTTAAAACCTTTGCCTGGAATATTATTTAAAAAAAAAAAATTGGTAATGCAGCACCAAAATTATAAATAGAATAAATTATGAGATATAACTGTTGTAAGCATTAAATCCTCTTTGACATTATGCTCACATCTGTGTCTGATCATGAAATTGTTAAAATTAAACACAATTATCTGTAAGACAGCTAGGTTACTTTATAAAATTTAACCTCATTAGTACATGCTTTTTGAATTGTATGTCTCTACATCTGAATTATGGACTGTCTCTAAATTCCTTGTGAGAGTGTGTTCAGAAAGGACTATGAAGTGTTGAGGTGTTCTTGTACACAAAAAAAACCCCCAAAACCAGAAGTGTCACAACATTTTCCAGTGTTCTTTTTGATAGTGAAGTAAATTGTAAAGTTTTACATTAGCACCATGTTCCATTAACAGCAATACAAAACATTTTACCATAATTGAAATAAAAAAGCCTTAAAATCTTCCAGCATGCAATCCCTGAACTCAGGTAGCCTAAAGGTGTCTTCTGAAGAGTCAGCTTCTATCTGTTGGGTTCTGTGAGGAACAAAAGGCAACCTATACTGCCTTGATAAGAAATTAAATACTCGGTGTTGGATTACACATCTGTTATGGAAGGTGGCTGAGCCACTGTTTTGGTAAGACACACTTTCACCATTCTTACAGCTACTGTGATTTTGGTTTAGTACATTTTAAAAAAATAGGATACAGTCCTCTTTTGGTTTTGAAAGCAGGCTACTCCTTTTGCGAAGGAGCAGCGAGTGTAAATTTTAACTTTCACCTAATCCCAGCCGCTTTTGAAATGTTTATGCATTGAGATCCAGAGCCGCAGTGAACATATATTGTAAACATTACCTAAGAAAGCTAGTCTTTTAACATTTTTTAAGTTAGGTGTCTTTTGTTTCTGAAAAGCTAATATACAAACTAACAACAGTAAAGATGTCCAGGTTTCAATGAAATATATTTCATAAATTAGCTTATCATTGCACTGATTTAGCATGCCTAGCAGGTGAAAGACAAAAACATGTGTTATCTTCCCTAGGGAACCTTCAATGAATGTCATTCTAGCTTCATATGTCTTTCTTCTCTCCCCTTCTTGAACTGATATAAAATTCTAATGTGTGCCCTCTGGTTCCATCTTCATTGAAATCTAGCAAAACCGCTGAAGGTAAGATAGTGGCAATGGTGCATGAAAAAAGGGAAAAGGAATACAGTGATTCATAGCATACTTGAAGAAAGTTGCAGTTGTTAACAGCACTACTTTTGTATGTAGACAGGTTAAAATGTGTCATATATCACTGTTGAAAATAAAGTTATTCATCTTGGCTATTTTCTCAAAGTTCAGAAAAAAAGGCAGTAAAACCTATGCCATGTGTATCTTTAAAAATTATTTCACATGTCTGTGAAAACAAACCGATCCCATTGCTCCCAATGGTAGCAATAGTAAAGGCAGCATTTTTACATGGATTTGCTTGTGTAATTTCTGTAGTTTTGAATACTGATTGCTCTTTGTTGAAAAGCTTCCGCATGTGTTCAGTCCTCTTTTGTCCACAGACATCTGAGTTACTAACATACAGTGACTTTTTTTTATTTTGCATTTTCCTTGGAAATCGTCATTGAAAGTAGACATGAAAAACATCCAAGAGATCATCGCTGTCAGAATTTTAATTTATAGGCACCACATGGTCAAAGGTTCTCCTGTAATATAATAAATTTGCACAATAAAATAGAAAATGTAACCAAACTAGGCAAAATGATCCTGTTAAATATTGAGTAAATCAATAGCAGAAAATTAAATGAAACAAACATTATATTGTTTCTCCACATTCACAGTAATGAAAATGAAAGAAACAATGTCAGAGTAACTCAGAAATACAATGCTATGACCAAGTTCTTTAGTCCATCTCTGAAAGGTGACAGGAATATGTTGTGGCATTGCATATGTCAAAGAAGCAGAATCTTGACCGAAAGATTTGACAGGCCTTCACTGGAACACTTCATAGTCTGTGAAAGTCAGTAGGTCCACCTTTACCATTCCCTTTCACAGCTGGAGTTATAATAACAAAGCATTAACAGCCTCGTCCTGTAAACCTATCCGTGTGGAGATGAGTAATCACTGGAGTAGCTGCTGTGAACTGGGAAAGAGTGCTATAGGATTAAAGCTCCTGCATAAGTACATGTTTATGGGAAGGAGTCTGACTTAGTGTGCTGGCTACTGGACTCGCACTGACGTCATGGAAAGCTGTGTGCGTAAAACCGCATGCAGCGCTTTGAAAATGTAGCAATGAGCACATCAGCGGAGTGGAACATCTGCTGACCTCAGACAGGCAGCATCATGCTACACAATTCGTCTTCTTCAACCCCTCAAATCTTCTGCAGCTCACAAGTGCACCGGCTGGTTTTGGGGTTTTTTTGCTTGCTTCTTGCAGTTATTTGTAAAAGGCAAGGATAACTTTTAGACAGTAAATCATTGGCAAGACCTTTAAGCCACCCCATTCTTAAATGACTCATGACTGTACACAAGCCACTGTCACCTGACCATATTTCAGGCTCATGTGACATTTTAAAATAACTGTAAAGAAACGGAGTTCTGTAGATAAATATTTTGATTAAGGATATTTTAATTGATTAATTGGGCTTTGAATCAGGCTATGAAATTTTTCTTCATTAAACACTTGAAGAAAGAGGGGAGAAATATAAATTATACTGACTGTGTAAAATAGATCATTAATGTGTTTTTGACAAGCCTGAGAGCCCAGTGTCATATCTGTCTACAGGGGAGGGGTTTCTTCTCTTTTGGACTAGGAAGGGAATAACCTACTGTCTTTCCGTAAGTGAGGTTTTCTTAGGTTTTTGACTCCATATTTATGTGGCATTCAATTCACAAGTAAATAACACAAAAGGAATAAATATGTAGGTGTGAAGGTCTTGAGTCAGGAAAACCTTTAAGCAAGTCCACAACTTGCAGTGGTAACTGTGGAAGTAATCCTGTTGCCCTTTGATGGGACAGATTATGTGCTTGAAGTTAAGCATGTGTTGTACAGAATTAGGGCTTTAGCTATTGGTTTCGCATTTTTATTACCAAAGTACTGTCACTTTCCATACACAATATTCTAGATCAAATGTTTTAGAGCTAGCAAGTGGTAACAAAATGTGTTCTTTATAAAACCACAACATATCCTCATTTGGTATTGAGAAGATACAAAACAGTTTGATTTAAATCTTCTTCATACTTAAGAAGAAATTTTCTTCAGTGCATTAGTGGCTCATGCATAAAGGAAATTTTAGGTAAGACAACAGGGTACAAAAACAGTTAAATACTTGCACGTTTGTGTGAGCAAAACTAAGTAGATAAATTTTCAATTAATATTTAAAATTAGTGTTCCTTTTTAATATTTGTTTGCTGGTTGTAATTTTTTTTCAGTACTACGTAATGTATATTAAATCATTTGCAAAAGAATCCCAGCCCATACTGAAAGCATTTCTGGGCACACTGCAGATAGTTTGGTTAATGTCAGTAACAATAAATCCAACATATTTGGAGGCACAAACTCCATATTTGTTAGATTAGAGTTTCTAAATGGCTGTTAATGGATTCAAGTGTACAGCCAAATAAAGCTGCATTACTCATAAGCATATGTATCCTCATATTCAAATGTCGAAAATCCAGTTAAGCTGTAGCCGTTCTTAGTTCTTCATTCATGAGATGATACCTTTACAGCAAAAGCAAATAAGTAAAAAGTTTCTTTTACCCCAAATTAAAAAAAACCACAACATTTTTAAAATATAAGTTCGAAGTTAGTCTTCCACAGATAGCCAATTAAATTATGCTAAAAATGACATTTTTAATTAAACACCAAGGTAAGCATAAATGGATTTCAAAATAATTAATCAAACATCAAAAAATTGAAACCTTTTTCTGCTTGAGCAGCAGAAATGAAAGAACCAGTCTTCAGGTCTCATAGAGATTCAATCTAATTTAATTCTCTGTCTTCTCTAAATAAACATTCCTAAAACCTTTTTTTCATCTGGGGGAATAAGGATGAGAGGGGTAATCAATATTTCTAGCATTTTAATTAAAACCGTTAGTGGAATAAATCCATTTAATTATCAGTTAATGAAATACAAGGTCATTTACCTGACAGGAACTTTGAAGGTGGATTACTAGCTGGAATAAAGTAGAAGAACCCGATGTCACAGCCATTTAGCTTCTGTCAAATTTAAGGTTAAAATCCTTTTAGACTGTTTAACCTGTTCTCTACCATTTTCTATTAAGTATGCCAATTGGCAAGAAGAAATACATGATCAAAACTTACCTACCTTTAATTTTTCTCCAAAGTTTCTGCTAAGTTTCTGTAATTTCTTTTCCATTTTTTGTCTAGAGAGATGCAAAATGCAAATGAATCCTGAGGTATTTCCACTTATTGCAGAAGGTCTCCTCCTTGAATGAAGTTAGCATACTGTGCTTGAACTTTGGTAGGAAATTATTAGCAGTTAAACAAACTAAACACAAATGTAGCCAGTAAATATATTTCTTTATGAGAAATATGTAGCTTCTCTATTTTTTATACGTAGTGAAGAAAAATATGTAAATTGACTACAGATGATTTTTAGGGCTGATGTTCTCGTCACACGTATAAGAAGGAAAACGGAAACAGAAATAGTTCTGTGACTACGGCAGCAAACTTCCCACGCTCCTCGTAATGTCTCAATGGGACAGCAAATCAAGTGGTGAACACAAGTTCTGCCAGAGACATAAACAGTGAATGTCAGTATTGGCAAGCAGCAAGATCAACAGAGAAATAAATACTCTTCCCAGGATTCTGGACAACCATCCAAGCACAGGAAAAAAAAATATCAACATTTAAGTGGACTGTTTTGCGGTAGGATTTCAAGTTCAGGGTTGATTTTATGTAATTAGAAATAGGTTATGGATACTAATTGGAATTCTAAGCTCCCACTAAAAGTATACACTGCCATCTGGGAACATGCTATGGTGCATTGCTCTACTATATTTTGAAAAAAGAAAAAAGTGGCTCTGTAAATGATGTGCCATGTGGTACAATACTTATCAAAGTGACTGTTTCTAATGTTCTAGTGTCTTTCATATTATGACATTTTAAACATAGAAAAATAAAATGTAGGTTTTCAAAACTGGTTTAGTGAGTTCACTTCAAAGTTGTGTTCTCATATTCATTGTGGCTTTCGTAAGTGTAAGTCACATTTGCCAAGTTACTCATAAATCTACACAAGACAAAAATAATAATTATCATTCCAGTTCACAAAGGATGTTAGCTATGTATTTTCATAGCCTAAGAAAAGTCATTGTTTTTAACAAAAGGATAGCAGGTGCTGTGTGTCACACACGTTTTGCTTTTAGTAATTACAGTAGTTTTCCAGGTGTATTTAAAGTAATGCTTCAGAACATGTCAAACTCTACATGGTGCAAGACTGCTCATAACTTCAGTGCGTAAGCACAAGTTATGAACTACAGACAAGAGAGGCGAAGTTTCATATCTTTTATTATACCATCTGTTAGAGTCAAAAAAGAACAGAAAACTTAAGGGATGGCACTCAGCCCAATGCAAGGTAGGCAGTTGTCTGTGGTAGCCATGACCCTGCTGTCTGCAGTTCTCTGTGTCTAAGTTATGGGAAACTTACAGCTGCAAATGAATAAGTTGGTGTAGAAGGAGTGGTAGGTAGTACAGGAAGGCCAAATCCCCTTCCCACAGTGAACAAAAGAGATTTGGTGTCCCGAGCCCTTTCTTCCTGCAGCGGTATTGGAGAAGCAAGGCTGACATTTCAAGTTCCAGCCCAAGTTATTAACTGAATCCTGTATTATCCTGTTTTCCTCGTGATAAAAGGGGGATACATTATTCTTGGAGCAGTAAAATTCAATTTTTCTTGTAACCGCTGAAAGACATTGACTCCTCTGCACTTACTTTCAAACTTTTCTGTTCTTGCAACCCCATATCATGATAGTTACACTACAGTATGCATTCCCTATCTTAAAAATATGTAGAATATTAGTGTGAGGAATCCATATCTTTGAAATTATGTTTATATATATACTATTTTACATCACATGATTTGTAAGACCATATTTCACTTGCTTGAAATAAGAAAATTGCCATTGACTTTGACAGAATACAACCCATCCTTCATTTTCTAAGTTTAGCCTATTTGGCTAGAGGTGCTAGAAGATTTTGAACAGCAGTACTTTAGAAACCTCACTGGGAGGTGGGGAAAAAAAAAAGAAACCATTCAAAATGTTACGAATGCAGTGCACTGAATTCCCTGTATGTTTACAATTCTGGTGTTACTGGAAGTCCTGAAACTCCTTTTACATAACTATTTACTGACAAAAAACACTGCGCTGAAGAAGGACATCATGTCTACTACACTGACAAGTTGGAGAAGTCAATTTTCATATTTTGAATCTGAAGGTTATAGCAGATTTGGAAGTTGCTTATTTATAATATCGATGACCTGTTTTTACTATGCTAGGATTCTTTTAAGCCACTCATTTGTAGTAAGATCTGAACAAGTTTACATAAGGAAACTCAGAAATGGTGGCACAGATGAATGAAGAACTGATTTTAATATGGTAGAATTTCTGGGCTGGTTATTCCCAAGTTTTAATTTGGTGTTAAAAGGGAAGCATGTCTATTTTAACTCTGTGGTATCAGTACTAATGAAGAGCATGGTGTTTGTAAATCTGTCACTCTAACTTCAGGCTCATGTAGGTGAGCCAGCTGTGAAAGCAATCAGAAATTCTTTGTCACCCAAACCCAACATTTGCATAATATTACTGTGATCAAAATTGAAGTTTCTCATTGTATCCTTCTGTTGTCCCCATTGCCCAACAATAAGGAGGATTCCTCTGAAGCAATGAAAGAGTGATAGGTGAAGCCAGCTAATTCATTATGTTACCATACTGACCCGAGTATGATTTTCTGATGGAGCTAGAGAGGAGCTGGCCTTTCGCAGAATTACTGCATATTCTACAGAGGAACAGGGGTTTCTGTGGCTCCTTGATCGTTGTGTGTTCTCCACCTTAGGATGAGACTACCTTGATTCTCAAGGTGCTGCTTAGAATTTTTTAAAGCACTTTCTTTGCATATTTTATTCTTATTTCTTTGTTACTTCCCATGGGACAAAAATATGCAGTTAAATTCAACAAAGTAGATAAGAACAAAATTTTTTTATGGATTCATTCAGTATTACATGTCAAACTGAATATGCTCAGACCTCAAAGGACTCTGTATTGTGAAAATCACTGATTTGAAAGTATTGTCGCATTGCTTTACAGAAAACAATAGTTTCCTGAGCTCTGTGGGTTACTCAGATGCAAGTCAGGACAGATTTCTACTATTTATGTTGGTTTCAGTCTAGCTGTGGTTTTGTAGGATATAAAATATGGTGAATTCAAAAGCATGCCGTGAAAAGCACTTGTCAAAGTATTCTTTTAGCTGTAATGCTCTTTTAATTTCAGGGAGAACTGTCAAAATTCCACAATATGTCCTGCAGAATCCGACAAAATCTGGCAAATTCCACCAAGCTGATCTAGCTTTTTTTAGCTGGAAGCATTGTAGAGTCAGTGTCTGGAAAACCTCTACATTTGTGATGTGTGTGTGTGTGTGTGTGTGCATGTTACCAATATGAAACACAATGTAGGATTTACTCCCATGGAGAAAAAGTTCTTAAAATTAAGAGAGTCTTTCGAGTTTTAAAGCATTTCTTTTGTCTTCATGTTTCTTTCATGAAAGTTCTTTCCCGTTTAACAAAAAGAAACAAGCGGAACCCTCATGTGACATTGATGTGATACTTGTAGGAGCTTCAGAAAGGACATGCTGTTTTCTCTGCCATGTACATGCTGTCTTTGAGAACTGCAGATATTTGGATGCAATATGAATAGAGTATGTAGTCCTTTAAGATCGTCCATACCTTTCACTGCCAAATGCAGTGGAGGTTCAGAACGTGCAAAAGTCGTAGAAACAGATCTAAGTTTCAACTGACTGTTATTCAAGCCAACACATCTAGCATCATATTATGAGAACTGTATAACAATAATTAATCCATTTGCCACCTTCATGTATTGAGAAAGGAAACAGAGGAAATCTAAAAGTGAGTGATTCAGAAATCTTTTGTGGTAATAATGAGGTTGTAGAAATGGAATTGACCATATTTAAAGCAAAGCTGTCAGGATCATACGGGTAAATGCATCACAGAAGGAAATTATTAGGAAGATGAACATATTTTTGCATAGTTTGGAAATGTGGTGTGAAAGATACTCATGTTAAATTTTATTTAAAGAAGGATTTTTAAACTGGAGTTCTGCGCCATTTAATTTCCCAGGCTGGGATGGAGTTCCTTATGTTAGATATGTCTGGGAACATACTGTGCTTCTAAATAAGAATTTTAACTTCAGCTGCAAAATAGAACAGTCCAGAATCATAAAGACCTTGTCTGTATCAAAGAAATATTCCTATATTTGGTTTGAAAGCGTGAGTGTAACCGCACTTGTTCAAGTTCCCTTGCTTACTGAGCTTGTACAACTGTAAATGGGACCTGCTGTGCAGAAAGGCTGATTTTGACTCAGCTCAGTTACAGCTCTACAGCTCCCAAATGACTTGAACTCCCAGAAGTGATGACGCTCAGCAGTGGGCTTTGTGACACAGGAGGACAAAAAGTTTTGGAGGAACAGACTAGTTCTTGAGGATGTTGTTTAAGGCTCTGAGCAAACTCAAAATGGCGTTCAGTTCATGTCCACAAACATCTGTTTGCAGCCATAGGCTTACTTAGTCTGGGGAGCAGCATGATGGTAAAATGTTACGTGATAAAACAAGCATGATGGGAAACAAAGCTAGTACTGTTGACAGGACATTTATTTTTAAAATACCAGCTCTGGAAAATACTGTCTTGGACTCTGCCGTAGAATTGACAGTGAGCACTGGGTCTGATTACAACTGAATTATTTTCATTTATAAAGTGACTATTTAGATATACACGCACATATATATGTAATAGACATACTTATTAATTTTAGACAGACGTTTCAAAGTATTATGTGAGATTTCTTCATATTTTAAATATTCTTAAGAACTCTTTCCCACTGTTTCAAATGGTCAGTTAAACAAGGATGTACATTTTATATATATATTTCTCTTGTTAAAATATCTTGATGTATTTAAAGAAGAAAAAGAATTGATATGTTGTATGATTTACAGTCTTGGAAAAAAATAACATAGTCATAGCTTTGCAGTTTTTGTGATGCATGAAGATCAGATTTTTTAATGTTGGTTAATGCTTTACTAATTAAAGTGTGCATGTTAATTAAAGCAGAGGCTAATGTTAATTACCTATATTAATGGAATCTCATGTAGCACCTGCCTGAAGCAATGGGTTCAATTTTCAAAATATCTCAATTAAGGCTGAAACTTTTGATTTGCATCTAGTAGGGTTTCAATTAACTGCATTGCAAACTTAAATAACACACTTAAAGGGATAATATCACCAATCACATGCAGCACAGTGGAATTGGTCAGTTCAATTATTGACTACGGCTATGAGAGCTTTCACAGTTGGTAGGTAAGTACTATGGTATTGGCAAGTGATTATTGTCCAGGGCTGTCACCACTTCTGTGGCTGTTGTAAGAGAGATGTTAAATTGCTGTGCTTGGGTCTCACTGCAATTCCATTGTTGAGGGAGACAAAAATAGAATGATGTTTGCTCACATCCAGCATTTAATGGTGAAGATTCAGCTTGTTCCTCTGAAATAAATGACTACTGTTCCATGACATGGTAAGGCATTTTATCAAATAGGAAAGCAGCATTTGTGATAAAGTGCGCAATGTTGCAGGGTACTTCTCAGCCAAGCCAAGAGATGTGATTGTATTCCCAATCTGTTTCAGCCACCACAGCACTACGTGTTGACATAGGAGCTTTTAATGAGCAGCTTCAGGAAGCGATTAACAAAGCACTAGAAATAGATGCAATCATGCTGATTGGAAATTCTACCTAAGCTCCATAAACAAGACCGTAATGTCCTGCTACCATACAACTTTCTATGGTAATTATTCCTGATAGCTCCAAGACCTGAACTTTTAATCTGAGCCTATTCCAGTAAGACATTGATGGTTCAGTTATAATGAAACCAGGATCCAAAAAAAGCATGCTAACTTTTGTTGGTTTGGACACACAGTTGAAGAATAGATCTGGGGTTCTGTGGTAGGATCCAAATTTTGATCGTACATGTAATGCAAAAGTATCTCCAAGCATAATTCCTATGTGGCCTCTGTGGAAACAGACCTCTAGAGAGTCAGTTTTCAACCATGCTCAGCAAAGAGAACCTGCAGCACAAGGTTAGCTGTGGCTGTATTATCAGGATCTCTCACCTCTATCTATATATTTTCCTGCCAAAAAAGTGCTTAGGCCTTAGACCATCCCACTACACTGGGTCCTGACTATCTGTATGATAGATTGCCTGTGCCCGTTCATAAAAACTGTAATATCCTATGACACTCAGGCTTAATGCCTCCATTTTAATTAATGCCATGACAAAAGCAAAAAGTCTTCGCAGCGTCAATCAATTTGTTTAAGGAATTTGTGAAATTAGAATAAAAACCTTTTACCAAATGGCATTTAAAATGTTCTTTTTTAAATATTATAATGGCCCTTGACATATGAGTTATCAGTTGTGACCTCTCTTGGGTCTAAATTAATCAGTATGTAATTATTTTTGTTGCTATTTTCACTTCTAGGGAGCCGGTGTCCCACGTCATGTTGTAATGTCATTAGATGGTTTAGAACTCACACTTTTTTTCCTCTGGAAACAGCTTAAGGTCTATCATAATCTGAGTGCCCAGAATCCCCACATAGTAATACTCAACATCTTTAACAGTGTGATGTTTTTTGCATGCACTCTGTGGCGACAAAGTATTGTCTTATTTATGGTTACTGGAAATGTGCATCTTTTAATTAAAGCTTTCCCTTAACAGGTATTTTTTGTAGCAATTGAACTTTAGATTCCTTGAGTCAATATGCGTCTTACTTTAGCTGCAGAAAAGTCATACTTTCATGGCTCAGGTGTGAAACTAAAAAGATGCAGGAGGGATGCATATTATGCTGCGACATGTTGTTGTCATCTCAGTGGTACTTCCTGATACTGTTTGAAGGAAAAAGATTAAATTATGCAATTGTATAGTCAGGTGAACTTTTGTTACACATGTGTCATCTTTGAGAATTGACATCTTGAGTGGGGTGATTTTGCTGTTCTCAGTCTGCTTTGGACCTGGCTTCATTTCCTTCTGAAATTAAATTGTTTGTTTGTATCATTTTAAATATCTGTCTAAAGTTAAGTAAAAATAGCCGGTTATCTCCTGTTTGTTGGACCCTTGGTAACACAGAATACTGTAACAATCAATCTTGTATTAATTTTGCAATTTTAATTACCTTCTAAATGAGAAATAATACAGCACCAAACAGGCAGTATCTTGTGTAATGGTCATGTCTGATGAAAATCTGTTGAAATCATTGTATTTACAAGATTACTGAGTTTAGGTCTCTCTGGGTATTAGTTGGCCCAAAGGCACTTAGCCAATTAAGGCTATTGGAAAAAATGAAAGCAATCCAACCTGAAGCTTTCTGAAGGAATCTTTAACACCATTTACTCTGTTGCTGTAGAGGGACTATGATATAGCGCTTTCAATATCTTAGGTATACTTGGTTTGATTTTATTTAGCTGGGGTCTTTCTGTAAGCATGAGAGAGAGAGAAGTTTAATTTGTTGTTCAAATTACAAAACAATACTACATAAAAAGCACCCTGAACAAGTGATTCTACCGTATCATTTTATTAGGGAACTAGGAAGAAGGCGGCCAAGAAAATTTGGATGGATTTTTACAAATGGTGATTTGAAAGGCACACCTGTAAAATTTGTATTCTTACATTTGGGCATATTTACTCCTCCTGGAATGTTTGTGAATGTTTGCTTTATGAGTAAGTCAAGACCTTAGGTGCTTTAGCCAAATGAGCTGTACAGGTTTGGACCCGGGGTTGTGACCAGTTTGTAACGGGGGTCTTGGGGAAGAGTAAAACAACTAGAAGTCCACAGAAGTACATAGAATGCAGACTGTTCTAGTGTAGCGTTTCCAAGGAAAATGGAAGGAGCAAATGGGTTGAGTTCCATTAGACAGTCATGGGCTAGAACGTGTGGTATATTTTTTAAAGGGTTCACGTAAGACCTAATTGTGCAGTCTTTACTCTGGCAAAATTCCCTTTTACGCTGTGGAAAGCTTTCTAAATATAATATCTAAAGAATTTGAGTGCTGGATATTGGCTTTTCTGTTAAAGCTATTTTTGGAGCTTTGACACACATAACTAGATGTGAATCAAAATCTACCTTAAAGTGCTGAGATAAAAGGTTTCCACTAAATTTTGTCTTGGTAATGCAATAAAGTGTTATCACGTTAGAAACCTTGTCAAAGTAAGCTGTCTAACATGTTTTTGAAAAGGTAGCATTCATTAAAAAAAGAAGTTTTTATTGTTGGAAAAGAGATACCACTTGTTATATTTTAGGGCTTTAATTGTTCTGTTACTTTGTCTTAGCCTTGAACAGTCTCTCTACATGAGTGGATCGTATCTTAATATTTTATACGTATATATAAACTGAGGTTTTTAAAAATAATTTTATATCACATCTGTTTTTACTGCATGTTGCTGCATGTCTCTAGAGGCATACAGCATTTTTATTTTGAAGTAAATTTATATTAGTTACAGTCTCCAGCTGTTTTAGATATAGGATCATTTCCTGTTGGTACAGTTTCCAGGACAATACATTTTTTTTGTTCTCAGAAGAATGAGAAATTTAATTTAACAAAGACATCCTATAATTGCCTTTGTATCTAGCAAGGTATCTAGCAATCTAAATATTTTATTTAAAACATCTGTCTACATAATATCAGATGACTATAGAAGCCTGTATCAGCCTTCTGAAAGACAGCTGCTGCCACTTTTATTTAATTTATGAGACCAACAAAATTGCTCCTTAAGGTAAAGCCTGTCTGCCACTGAGTCATATATATAAAAAAATTTTGCAAGATGAAAATTGCTTGCATTTACAGTTCTTGTTAAACTAATCTAGGTCTTTTTCAAGTTTAGAAGCATCATTTTTCCTTTTCCCTCTGCCCTCACCCCCTCCCCCTCCAGTCACTATGGAAACATAGGAACTTTACATATACATTTTTTAGAAGCTCATTTTATTAAGATTGAAGGTACATTTCTTTTTAAGATGAAATGCAAACTAGAGTCGCATCTTAATTGCTTGCTTGTGGGATCTATTTATCTCCTGCTATCTTAATTTTCACAAACATTTGGTGCAAATTATACTGATCAGAATTTTCATGCAGTTTTTTGGAAAATATGTAGGGGAAATGATAATGTCAATATAGATCTTTATCTGTTTTGTGTTACTAAGCTTTGTTTGCAGTGACTGTAAACTGTTTCTTTGTATGAAGCAACTCGTACTGAAAAGAAAATGTTTAATAGATAGTATCGATTTAGGCACAGCAGCCATCCTAGAAAAATAGACATAGGCATTCTGCAGTATGTCTAAATAAGACAAGTTTACCTTTTCCAGGGAAATAATCAAAATATTCCTTTTTGGAGAACTAAGAGTATGAAAGGAAAATGTTTATGGTTCCCTACTGGCACATAGTTATGATTGACAGGAAAAACCAACATGTATGCCACATGAGACATCTTGTTCAGGAACTTTCAGGAGGGTAGTAAATTGGTGTTGGCACAAACACAAAAAAATAAAATGGCTTGATTCAGCAGTTTTCAATTCTAAATCCCCAGGCTCCAAAGAAAGAAGTAAATATTCATCAAATGATCAAAATTTATATTGATTTTTATTCTGCATTAGCAGCTCAAAGTCAAGATTCTTGACAGGGTGGATGTCGGTTTGAATGATTCTCTTTGAAATAAGGATACAGGCACTGGGCTGAGTGCTACTGTGCATTCCTGAACCATAGGAAAAGACTATTAGAACCCTAGGAAGCTAAATTTTTTAAAGAATAGTGTAAAGGCATGCTTGTTCTGTACTGTTTTGATAACTAAATTGTTGTTATTAGTATGTAAAGTAATTCTTGTTGTTCCTGCTTTACTCCATCTTTTCCATTATCATCTAAGGACAACTTTTCTATAGTACTTCAAAGGGGAGCGGTAGTTCACATACTGTAGTAACAGAGTTAATATCTACTTCCCAAAGTAAGTGTATTTTAGAGTGAGTGCTAGTCTGGCAGAGCAAAGGAAGCAAAGATTGTATCTGCACATTATACATCTTTAATTCTGCAGTTTCTGCCAGGGAGTAAATAAAGGTCTTGGAGGAGGGAGTGGGGGAAGGAGGGTGGAAATCCAGGGGAAGAGAATGTGACCATGAATGCAGCACTGAAACACAAATGTGATGACTGTGATTACCAAGCTGTGAGATTTAATGAGAAAGCCTGTATTAGAATGAAGTAGAAAATCATAACCATCACCTCTAGTCTACAGGAGTGTAATTGGATCTCAGCCCGCAGCAAAAAGTAAATAAGTTAGTGACATTTTTAACAAACTTAAATATATTGAGAATAAAAGGGGAAGTTATCTCCATTACTGTACTACTGTTGCAGTATACTTAGGGTTTCTTAAGTATCTCAGCTTGCATTAAAATGAGATTTGTTGTCGTAAAACGAAACAAGAGAATAGTAAGTGTGTGTTTGGGGGGGAGTTAAATGAAAAGCAAAGTGAGGCAGAAATAACGGTAACTATCAAAGTGTTAACAAATTTCCCAAATGTCCTAGGTGCTTACAATTCAGCAAACATCTTTAACAGCATAGCTTTAAAATTAAATTTTACAAACATTATGGGTAATGCTTTAATAGTATGCAAATTGCAATGAAGTCAGCAGCAGCAAAGCTGACCTCTCAGCAATACAAATATTTTATGTTTAAAACAGTTATCTTTTTACAGTTCCCTCTACCTCAGTAGATGTCACGTGCTTCAAGAGGCTCCTCATCTGAGGATCATAAATAAACTCAAAGCAGCAGCAGTCTGTGCCTGCTTTTCATACATGGCAAGGCAGTTGTACAAATCAACATATTAAGCTATATGTTTTGCTCTTGCTACAATAGTTACTAATATTTTTGCTTATAATATTTTTTTCATTTCCTCATAATTCTTTTTTCAATTTTCTGTTTCTAATTTTCCTCAAAAACCATGTGTGTATATATATACACATCTCACATACCTATGGATAGGAAAAATATACAGAGATAAATATTAACCTGCATTTCCCTGCTGTTATTAAATAAATTAATTAACATATACGTTTTATTCTTCTCCATAGTCTGCCGATTCTTACTTAAATCTTGCAGTGGAGACAGAGTCCTGTGTTCATATCTGCACAAATTTTTATCATTAATAGTTTGATATATCAAAAGTTGTTAAAAAAATTTCTCCCTCTAAAAGGAGAAAAAGTGAACTTAATTTAAAAAAACCCCACAACACACACACACACAAAAAAACAAACCACAAAACAAATAAAAACCCAGAACAAAACTAAACCCACTTACACTGTATAGTAAGAAAACATTCCAATCTCTAGGGCTAATACTAGGGGTAATATAAAATCAAGTAGACTACGTAGGTATGGAAAGAATCTCCTTCAATTTTAGGACAAGTCAAATAAGCGTTCAATGACAGTTTCTGAGGTATACTGAGGGTAGGAGTTTGGACTTGAAAATGTTTGACACTATTGAGCCTCTCAAAATATTTGACTCAAAATATTGAATCAAAAGGACACTTTAGCTCAAAACCTGCAATTTTGTGAGTTGGTATGTATAAGAAATTTTTGAACTGCTCGTTAAATATACATGTATTTTTAATGATTAGGTTAATAAATATGAAACATTTCTCAAGCATATAAAAGTTTAAAATGGAGCTGCTCAGAAAAAGTCAAACTGTTTACGCACTACTTAAAATAATTACTATGTAACGCTCTCACAAATGATGTAGTATTACAAAAAAAGATTTCCTGTGTTTTCTGTAATATGTCATCTTCTTACTAGTCATTTCTACATTTTATGTATGTTCCTTTCAGCATAAATAACAGAATTATACAAAAATCTCAGTTCATGAAATCATAGCAAAACATAAAACAGGAATACTATTATAGTATGATAAAATTAGTTAAAAGTCAATGTGTATTTCCAAAGTAACTTCAGAGTCATACATCACAAGTTTGTAGAAGTAAATAATTACCTTATATTTGCTTCCAAATGAGATTTTTCAATGTAATAAATTCAGGTAACTTGGAAGGCACTTTCTACAATGAGGTCATGAGGTTTCACTTCACTGTAAGGCAGTACAGCTCCCAACAGTGAGAAAAGAGATATCTCCAAAACAGGCACAAAGTAGATCTCTGAGCAAAATTTCCAAGGAAAAGGCCGTAACATTTTTATATTACCTCAGTCATGCCTTCCTGGGATGTGTTGGGTAGTTTTCCCTAGGATGTGTTGGTTTTGCAAGACCTACCTTCCTCCATTATTTTTAAATAGAAATGTACGTCTCAATCTGCTGCAGAGATGAGGGTGGAGGCATGTGCACCATCCCTGTGGAATTTCTCCTGCACACGCGGGGTGTCCTGAACTCTGAAGACTGGTACCTTTAACCTTAAAGGCATGGCCATTCTGAGCACCCAGCTCTGCAGATCGAGTTTGGTGCACTGCCTGTCCGTGTGGTTTGGTACGCAAAGCCTCTTAGAGGAGCATGACTTTCAGAAATCCGTGCTTTTGATGATAGGCAGACTCTTTAACAACCTATTTTTAAGCCACTTCATTGCTCTAAAAGTGCAAACAGAGGGAATGGTAGGAACAATCAGAACTGCGTAAATAGTGGAGGTTTTAATTAAGTAAGATTAAGTTTACAATTTTAGCGCATTGAGGAAAGACTTTCTGTGTCAGACTGGCCTTAGGGATCTTGAGGCTGGCCCAGAAAAGTGTTCAACCTTGTGTTTAATTGCAACGTATCTGTGTTCTCACCTGCTATAAGAAATTATTTTCTCTGCCGGAGAGGAAACAAACCAAGCCAAATGGGTGTGTTGATGAGTTGCTACTTTAATAGGACAAATTCTTCTAGGTTTGTAACAATGGGACTTTTTTGGCTTACAGTTCTTGTGACATGCCAAGAGGTGTCACTGAAGGAGCTGGAGGACACGTGGCAGTTTTGATGAAATGCACTCCAACTGCTTTGTTGATGAGTTCAGCTGGATCTGCATCCTTCTTTATTCACGTGTTCTGCCTGGTTTTAGCAAGCACTGTTCTGTCATCCCAGCCTCTTCTGTTGTCAGAGCAACCTGTTCCCCATCTGGCCCCCGATTATTACAAACCCTTCTTTTGCGTCCTGCCTGTCACTCTCTTGTTCTGCAGGCTGGAGATGCAGACCTGCAAGACAAGAAAAGTAGCAAAAAATACTGGCCATTGTTCAGGTCTCATTCTTACAAGAACTTTTTTTCACCTCAGAATTTTGGGATGCTATTGTCAGAAACAATTCAGTCTTGGAAGTCTCTGGAGAGGTTAATCCTTTCATACATTTCTTCAGTGCTTTTTGGTATTTATGATATAGGGAACTTCTCTGGGTACATAGCTGAGATCTGTTTGAAGCACGGGGCATGCCGCACTCTTGTGTTGTATTTAATGTTACACTGAACAGAACCAAAGGCAGGGGGACAGTCAGGAGTTAGACACAGAGGTCCAGATTTTAAATTAACAGCATGGTGAGGACACCTCCATGGATTTGGTCAGACAGTGCTGCTGAGGCCACGCTACTGATTGCATTTGCACTCCACAGTCCCGAAGTCACAGGTTCATGTTCCTAAGCTTTATAACAAAACAGCAAAAAGCCTGTGCATTTCTGAAAGCCAAGGGAACCCTGCAAAAAAAGGCATTGCTGTTATTTACTGGCTTTTTTTTTTTTTTCTCTTTTTTTCCCCCACTATTTCTGTTGGCTCTGGGAACTGCCTGAAGTTCTGCTTGCTATAACACAGTGCTACTCTGTCTAAAATTTCTTTTTACGGCTCCTGTGGACAGTCTTAAAATTCACTGTGCTGTTGCTGCTGTTAATTAAACTCTACGATAAGTTTAACTACCTTGATAAGAAAGAATGTTGTTGCCTTGTAATGTTGCTCATTCTGTGTGGAGTTTTCACATTTGTGATGGTTTTAGTACACTGAAAAACAAAGTGATAAATTTATTACCAATATAAAAGCATTTCTGAGATTTATGATGATAAGAACACTTTGCTAAGATTTTAACTGGTAACAAGCATGCCCTGATTAACAGAATTAATTTCCTGCATGATCAAAACACACCATGTCCTTTGTAATAGGACTATCAAATGTTCAGCTCTCAGTAAACACGTTTCATGATACAGGATTATTTTTTAATCTGATTCAGTCCTGAAGAGTGTGTGCAAAATGAAGGGTGGAAGAGGCAGGGGAACCAAAAGCAAGAAGGGTAACTGACTAAAAAGGAAGTCAACTGCAGCAAGGTCCCTGTTTTAATTATGCAGAGGGAGGGGGGAAAAAATAGAAAAGAAAAAAACCAACAGAAGATAAGACTTACCACCCTGCTGCAAGATGGCAACTAAGCACTAGACAGCCACTTGCTCACTCCTCCCCTCCCCCCCAGTGGGATGGGAGGAGAAATGGACAAAAAATAAAACTCATGGGATGAGATAAAGACAGTTTAATAAGACACAAAAGGAAATACTAATACTAGTAATGATGAATATGCAAACTAAACTATATACAATACAGTTTACGCACCGCCCGATGACTGGTTCACATTCAGTCCCTGAGCAGTGATCATGGAACCTAGAACTCGCGGTTTTCATGAATTTCACAAAACTCCCAAAAAAGACCGAACTCCCAGAAAAGTTTGAACTCCGAGACCAGAGAGGATTCAAACTCACGGAAAAGAGAAGATTAAAGAAGAAGATTCCTGCCCCTTGGCCAACCCTCATTTATAAACTGAGAATGACATCTATGGTATGGAGTATTTCCATGGGCCAGCTTGGGCTCGCTGCCTGGCTGTGCTCCCTCCCAGCTCCTGCACACCTGCTCATTAGCTGAGTATGAGAAACTGGAGAAAAAGTCCTCGATTTCATTGCACCAACTGAAAACATCAGTGCTATCAACATCGTTCTCGTACCAAATCCAAAATACATCAGCTACTGGGAGGAAAATTAACTCTATCCAGCCTAACACTGCCAAGTGGTGGACTCGATGATCTTAAAGTTCTTTTCCAGCATAAGTGATTCTATGATTCTATGATTTTGTTACACAATGCCATTTAAAATGCTGGGGTGACTTCTTGGAAGTACTGCTTCTACCCTAAGTGTTTTCAGCAACAGAAGATCTGTTGGCTCGCTGTGGGTATGGAGTGGTGGATGATTAAGTATGTCTGTATAGAGTCTTTGGTCAAATTCTTGCCTGCCAAATAACTCTTTCGGCAAGCTATATCTCCATGGAGGGTATTTGGAGCCGTGTACTCCTCAACATAATTTTATTCAGTAGCTGCATCTGTGACAGAGCCAGAATCTGTTTCATGTACTGTAATAAAGCCTTCTCCACAACTTTATAATGTGGAGAAATAGAATATTGTAACAGAAAACAACAAACAATGCTTGAGGGCACAGATATGACCACATAAATGCTACTGTGATCAACTTAATTCTGGTAAGGAAATCCTCCCAATTTTATCTCTCAAGAAACTCACCAATTGCAAAGATGTGAAGAGTGCCAAGCTAGGATGTGTATCCTTTTAGAATGGTGCAGCTGAGTTTGCACTTCTATGAAATATACATATAGGTGAGCCTTCTAAGTCTACATTGTGCGTAATGCCATCTGACCACCTCCTTATTTGGCAGAAACTGGAATTTGTCCTTTGATTTAAGACACAATGTTTTTATCCAGCTTAAGTTCAACTAATGGCACAGGAACTGAAGTATGTCTGTACTTCACATGTAATTCTATAGTAATTACAATCTAGTGTGGCAGTGGTATAGATTTTCTACACCACTGTAGAGAAAGGATAATGCAAGATAGGATACTTTCATAATTCAGATTCAACTGAATGTATTATAATTTGTATATTTAAAACACAGAATAGTTTGCTTACAGTAAAATAGTTCATAACAAGACTTGTACTCCCTAGGAAACAGTGTCTGAAAATACTATCCTTTCAACACCAATTCAGTGATATTTATTGTAGTACATTCCAATATAAGTTTTTTTACAGCAGAACAATACTAGCGCTGTTCTCATCTCCAATTTACATTAGTGTAAATTTTCAGTCTCTCATTTGACACTATATACAGTATAACCTTTCAATCTCCTTCCTCCCAGAGTAACAACTATTATCCCTTGTCTTGTCTTTCTCCACTTCAGAATAAGGTCATTCTAACATGTAGATCTAACAAGAAATACAATGTATTTTCATTGATTTGTGTTGTCACTGATTACGCCTTCGTGTTATACAGTGATCTGTATAGTAAAGGACATTCCGTGTTGTCATGAAAAGCCAGTCCTGTGGAACAGATTCTGTACCCCAGGCTCCCTCAGTTTATTTATTAGCTCTTGCTTTTTATAAAATGAGCTTTCTGACAATAGCGTTCAAAATATTTACCATTATTAATCGATCAGTAGAACTGAATATTTGGCGGTAGTATAGAATTTTTTCACTGTTTTTCCCCAGAGACTACTGTTTTATCATAGTCTTCTTCAGAGATTGGATCTTCCAGGCTCAGGAAAGTTAGAGCTTTTTGTCACTTGATTATTGGAAATATCTCCATTTAATTTATGGTGGAATATTGTAAACTCATTCCATCCTGGTAGGACAGTGCCTGCTAGAGAATCTGTACAAGTGTGTAACCAGACCATCACCAACATCTTTATTGTGTTTTTACTGCAAAAGTGGTCACTTAGAAGAGGACTGTGAAGTGGAAGACAGCTGCTGACTATCCTTCCTTGGCATTTTTTTTCTGTGTTCAATTTTTCACTGATTCTGACTTGCTATGTCCTCTGAAAAAAAGAAGAAACTTCTAGGAGAATTCCACTTCTAAGATGGGGCACTAACAGTAATTGACTGACTGCCTCCCACCCAATTTCTATTACATATATTCGGGATGATGCATATCTTGGCAGACTTTCTTAGGATTTGCTAGATATCCATGTCTGTATAGGTGTGTTTATGATAGAGATTAAGTTCTTATAGCTGTGTTAAGTAACAAGAAAGCCTATGTAGGGCAATCTGAAAATGCATACTTAAAATAAGATAGAATGTAAAGCAAGTCACTTTTCTATATTTGATTAACAATTAATAAAGTTGCTACTTTGTTCTGCCAGAATACTTCAAAACTAGTCCTTCATTATCACTGAAGATTTTAAGACAAAAATAAACTGCAGTAAATTTATTGCATATTTGTGCTGTGTACTATTTTCTAGATTGTGCCTTGTGTCTGTTACTTCAGCTTGTGCAGAATGTAGGTTTTTGAGACCTAAACTGATCAGTACCTACTCGAGGTCTTCAAAGCCTCTTTGGATTTGCAGTTGATATCAGTAGAACAGGGACAAAAAAAATGCTTAAGTACAACAGTGAGATAGATGAATTCATACAGAAAAGAAATCAGAGAGATCCATCTGAAACTCTACACTGCCTGAGTTTGAGCTGCTGTAAGTATTTACAATAGTTGAAGAGAAAAATTTGGTTTAAAAACAAAAATAGGTGATTTATAGAGGGATCATATGGCTGAGGTACAAGAACTGGGACACAATTGCTTGTATTCAGGATTCATAGAGTATGATGTTGATGGAGTTCACAATTCTCAGTACCAGAGGGCCTTCTAGCTGTGAGGAAGAACTAGTGGGTTATCATTCATCTCTCTCCGTATATTTACTTACTCTTTCCATCCCGTTTTTCCTTTCTCCCACTATTCTTTTTCATCCTCATTTTTCTTCTCCCATTTTTTCACATACAATAAAGATTTGCCTATTTACAAATATTTTTGCAAGGGAAACATCTGTGAAAAGCTGCTTTCTTTATTTTTCTGGTTTCTTATTTTAAAATATAGAGGAAATTATAGGGAGATGAATTAGAAAACGCAAAAAAAATGTGTATGTGAAGTATTAGGATAGTTGTGATATTTGAGAAATAGAATGTGTTCATATAGTTCAGAGCTGAGTTTAAATTCATATGTGTGATGTTCCAGAGTTTAGGCTACATGCAAATTGCGTCCTTTTGGAGTACTGGGGCAGGGAAGGAGCTTTTCAACAACAGCCAAAAAAAACCCCCAAAAAACAAAAAATCCCATCCAAAAAAACACCCAAAACCCATAGGAAAAAAGCAAGAATTACTTATCTTTATTTCCAAATTCATCCTGAAAATCAGGGAAATTATTTGCTTAATGTTTTCTACCAGATTTCACCTCTAGGCTTAAAACAATCACAAAAGATTGTTACTGATAATGTAATTGTTTTAGAAAGTCACTCACAACAGGGCTTTAGACTGAAAGTGTCACGTCAACCATAACTAAAATAAAAACAACCAGTGAATAACTGCTTTCTGGTAAGAGTAAAATGAAAGAACAAATTCATAGCCTTACATGGGCAATACAAAATGCTCAGCTGGAAGATTATCCTTACTAGTGAACAGTCCTTTGAAAAAACAATTTGATTAGGAGCCCCTGTATACTATGGAAGGGGATTGTTTATCCGCTTAGAGGAAAATGTACTCTGGGGTGGAAGGGGAACAAGAAGGTGATGATGTTTGGGAAGGTGACGATGTTTGTTTATTTGCTGCTTTTAGTCATTTATGAGTTATATAAACAGCAGTTTTAATTATAGTTGCTGAAAGAGCATGTTTTGTAGCTCTCTCGCACCTTAACGTTTTACTCTAACGGGACAGTCCCAACTAGTTAGTCAGGTAATGTAGTCAGGTAATGTTTCTTCATTGATCACCCTGCTGGTTTAATTTTCCATTATTTTAGACTAGCTGTGAAAGCCTTGTATTTCATTTATGTACACAGGAAAAGACCTGAATGGTTTACTTGGAATTTTTATCTCTTATCTACTTGGAAAATTGCTAGTATTTTGGGTTTTTTTTTTAACTTCTCAAAAACATATTGGGGTCTACTGCCAAACATAACAAATCTCACTGGAAGAAGCAACTGAGAGAGAAAGCTGTAAATGTTTGAAAGAGACATTTTAAAATGAAATGGAATTTCCAGGTCAGCTACATTATTACTCAGCAAAAATTGCACCAAGGCAAGGCATAGGCAAATATACGTAACTGTTATTACCACAAGCTATAAAGACATTCCAACCTTCCTTCAGACTTTCCCTACTGAAATTCTTCAGTGCCCACTTCCCTTCACTTGCCTGCATTTTTCCTAGATTTTGCAGGTTTCCCTTCTCCTCTCGAGCCCTTTCGCTGCTTTCTCTTTACAGCTGCTGTTGTTCTATAGATCGGTAACTCTGTCCTGCTGTCAGCAGCTGAGCAAACTCTTCACTTCCCTGCCTCCAGCAGCAGAAAATGCAAGAGAGTCCTTATACAAAATTTCCTCCATGCTTGTTGCATTTGCTTGCCATAGCAGCAAATAGTTAAGCAGGCATTCTCCTCCTAATGGAAATACGAGTATGTAGTTACACAGAAGTGGAAGTTTTTGAAGCATTACCAGAATTTGTAATGTGTTTTTCTTTTGGTGAAGCATATTAAAAGAAAACAATAACATATTGGGCCCAAAGTGCTTTTGAACTTACTCTACCCTCTGTTCTTTGTCCTGTTCCTAGGGGCAAGTTTGGCAAACAGCAGATTTCATCCTTTTATCATCTGGTTCTCTGAGTCCCAGAATCAAACTGATCACCACAGCTGCAGTTCTCTGAGTCCCAGAATCAAACTGATCACCACAACTGCAATAAATAAAGTGTCTGTTCAATAAGTTATGATACCAAATATTATTCAACATTCTTCTGGCCAGGCGCAGAGTCTGATGCGCAGAACAGCACATCTCACTTACCGCCTTTTTCCTTGCAATCAAAATTGTTGAGTAATCAGTGGGTGCCAGATACGGGAAAGCAGAATGTGAATAATGCCAATTTGCTTGGTTTTGTTTACACTTATTATTTAAAAGAAAAATGCCTATAGCGATATGGCTTTCTCCAATTATGAAGCACAGGTGATGTGTTAACAATATCAGGCTTGAAGCCTGTAAGAAACGTGATTTTATGTATCTACCTGCTCTGTCATAGTGCATGATTTCTAATATATTTCTAATTCGTGTCCAGACATTTTTATGCAGCATTTGATTGGATAAACATCTCATGGAATATTTAGCACATTCACTGATAGAAACTTTCATAGTTCTATTGTATCATTCGGGAATACACTGTATTTTTGTCTGACTTAATTGTTCAACCTTTTTGGCTGTCATGCAAGGAGAAAAATTATGGTGTGAATCATTTGGTTAAATTTGTTGCAGTCTAAAAGTGTTTGTTTTAAATGCATTCTTTCTGATTTTTTTTTTTTAAAAAGTTCCGTTGTGTTTTTTTTCTCTTTGTTTTCTTTCTCTAGGCTGAGGTTCAGCTATGCTATCTGGAAGCACAAAGAGATGCTGTTGAACAGATGTCCTTAAAACTGTACAGTGAGCAGTACAACAGTAGTAGCAAGCGAAAAGAAGAGTTTGCTGATATGTCAAAAGTTCACACAGTGGGAAGTAATGGGTAGGGAACTATTCTTTTTGTTGTTTTATTCTCACTGATCTGTATTTTTTTTTACATGATACACTTTTTCTTACTTCTAGTTAACCAGGATTTTTCTTCCTAGGCCAAGAGCAAGGGAAAACTTTCCCTATTTATTTTTTTTTGTATATGAATGCAAAAAAATAATGGGTTCTGGATAATTTATCCAAATCATGGCTTTATCCAAATCATACCTAACATGATCGAATAGCAATCATTATTTTGATTTTAAAAAATGTAATGTGTCCTTTTGCTTCAGGCTTTTATCCTCCAATGGCTTCATGTCTTTTGATTTCTTGGCATCTTCCAACTAAGCAATTCTATAACGTATTAATACCTCTGCAAGACACTTCTCTATAATCATTATTCTACTAGACTAGAAAATATGAATGTGAAGCCATTCACTTATAGTTCACCAGTTCGAACATCCCAGTTTTTTACTTCTAGAAAACTTTAACTGTTTTCCCTTGACCTGGTCTTCTCAGTCTGTTTTTTAATAAATGTAAACACACATATAGTATGTATGTAAGTGTGTATATATAAAAGCATTAATTCTTAATAGTTTGAGCAAAGAATCTTGACAAGTTATGGACTATGCTAAAAAAAGTCTTTCTGCCTTTCCCTTTTTAACAACCAAGAAAACTTGTAGATCTGGTCTTTTTCTTGAAGATCTTTTGAAAATTGTATCTTCCAACTGCTAGCTCCTTTAAATGGACATAAACCATACCTGTGAGTTCATAATAGAGTGGGGCAAAAGCAGTTTGAAGGAGCCAGCTAGTGCTTATTGTTTGGGTAAACCAACATCCTGGTACAAGTTTTCTTGTAACTAGTAAATAGAGTAGAACTTTTGCCTGCGGTTTCCTATGCAAGGAAGGTATTTGACCAAGGTGTTCATGAGTTCTTTATCTCCAGAACTTCCTTTTCCAATTCTTAACTCAATGTTGAGGTCTTGGAAGCACAGTTTTATTAAATTACCGACTGTGAAGATAAATGAGCCTTGTAAACATCCCCTCTTATTATATGGAAAGATGACTGTTTTAGAAAAGTTGATGTGGGCTAATTACGTAGGATTACTGAGATCCTGATTACATATGCAGAAATCTGTCAGATTCTCAAACACACCAGTGCAGCTAGTGCCAACCATAAAAATAATTTGTTCAGAATTGGTGTGTATGTGTATATAAATGTGCACTGGGGGCTACATCTTCAAAAACAGCTTCTAATTTTGCAGCCACAGTTGAATGTGAGCAAGACTTAAGGTTGTCATTTTGTGTGGGACGCAAGACAGTAAGGTATCAACAGACATTTGATTTTATTGAGGACAGGGTATATAAAGCTTTAAACCTCGTGTAAAAATCCAGTTTATAACTCTACATACCATTTGTATAAAGAAAACAGGCTCTTAAATGCACTTGTTAGCACTTGTAGTTGCATGCTTATTACTGTAGTTACATGCAATTACTTATACACTGGTAGTGCTCCCTACATTTTTTGTGCTGTGGCCACCTTTCTGGGCCCTTACGTTCATCCCAGCCCTTAGAAGCTCAACAGTGGCTTAAGGGGCAAAGCATAGGAGGGAGACAGATACAATACAATGTATTCAGCCATTATAGGAACTGGAGTGGGCTGAATTCAGATGGAAAACTTCCAGCTGAACCAGTCTGAGTTATTGTATTGAACACAATGGAAATGCCTTTCAGCTCTTTGAAAATACAGTTCATACAACATCTCCCTACTGCATAAATGCTGTGGACAGAAAAACTGTGGACAGACATTCCACAGTAGGTTGACCTAGCTAGAGACCGAGATCTCTGCAGAGAAGGGGCCATTTACACAACTGGGAAAACGATGTTACCTATCCATTATCTGTTGTAGAAGTTTGGCCAAGGAGAAAGAACAGTGTCTACAGGGAGAACAAGAGTTATAGTAGCTGGAGAAAATTGTTTATGTAGTGGGGGAAAGATCTGGGACATGGCTTTGTGTAGGAAATAGCTAGACTGAGATAGGTAAGGAAGGATCTGCAGAACAGGGTGATGCCAGTGGGTGTGTAAAGAACAGATTTCCTGCAGAGCAGCGATCCTGTTACAACAGTGATAGAGAGCGTTCTCGTGTATCTGCATGGAAATGACTAAAGTGATAATGCAAGAGAACAAATATCCGCTGCAGGAGAACTCCAGCTAGCCAGGCAGCAAGAGGTAACCAAGAGCAGTTGAGAGCAGCTGTAAAATGTTGTAGCAGATCTGGCTGGAGATATTACGTCTCCTCGGAACCAGGGAGGAATTTATACAGGTACTATTGGGAGATACAGTTATGATATTTACAACATCATTGCACAACATGAAGGACAGATCGTGGAATCCTGTCATACCTAGTATTGGGCCTTCATGGATGAGGCTTTGAGAGAAATGCATTAAAAGGGACTTCAGGTATGCAGAATATAAGGCAATTTTAAAGCTGTTGAAGTCATAACTCTTATTTCTCCTACATCCTCCTAATAAAAACATGTGTATGGAAAGGAGTTCCAAAACCCAGAACCTTGAAAGAACTTTTTGTCTGGCTGCATTTTTTTGGAAGGCATACCAGTGTGTTTACAGTATTTCTAAATACCATGTGAGTTATGCCATCAAAGAAATAATACAAACTGGAAGTGTGTGTTAAACATGGGGAAAAAGGCTGATGGAAATAGCTTCACATTCCTTTTTATTTATTAATGCCACAGACGAACTGGTTTTCTCATGAGAAAGGTGCTCATGAATTTTCATTCAAAATAATAAATCGATGTCCACATTTTAAGAAATATGTTTAGGGTTCAAGGGATTAGACATGCAACTCTGCATATCTGATTCCCTGTTTACTGAGATAAAATATACTTCTTAATGTCATTTCATTTATTATGTAGCTAATGGTTTTAGTTTATTAACCAACCAGCCTGTATTAAGGAAGCTATAGTTACCTGCTCTTTAACTAATATTACAGCATTCTTGTTGGCAATGTTTGGGTACTTTTAGTTGAGGAATATTTTTTTGCAATAAACAGATGACCTAATTTATTCTTTTTTAGCGATTGGTGGATTTGGATAATCAACCAAAATTAGATCTTTTCTGTAGTTCTTGCGTCTGTAACACACATCAGTATTTCAGAAGTTATGCTTTCCCTGATTCTGCCTGTGGCAATATGAAAAAAAGATCTGCTAATCCCAGGAAAAATAGATTCTGAATAAGAAAGAAATACTCAATATACCACAGAAATACTGACAAGTACATTTTAATCTTAACCTGTCACTGATCTTACAATTGCTGGATGTTCTCAACATCTTTTTAGCGGCTTAGTAACTTACATCCTTTTCGAAACAGTAATTTAGTAGTAATCAGTAGATCCATCCATTTAGATGTGAGGCATTCATTTTACAAACAAATTTTTTTAACATTATCAGAGTTATTTTAAAACTATTAAAAATATTGTAATAAAATTCGAAAAAAAAAGAAACATAGATGATGCTATGTAGGCTGACTTCACTATCTTCAGGCTCAGGCAAATAACTGCCATAGACAGTTTGCTTAAAAATGCTCCCAGATGACTTTATTTTACAGCAGAAAACTGAAAAAAAAGAGAATAGGCACAGTATGTAAACCATGGGGGGAGAAAAAATCCCCACTATGTCTTGTATCCCTTCCTGGGCTTTTTCCGGTGAAGCCTGTTTCTCTCACTCTTTGTTTTGGGTTGTGCTGTTGTTTAGAACTTCAGCTAGAAATCAGAATGTTTGGCTGTTTCCTAGTGCTTATCTGGGTTTTATAAAGGTCAGGGAAAGTGCTTTTGTATGTTTGTAAAGGATCAATTCATTCTATTGCACCAATACACGGACAAAATTGGACTGCAACTAAGATGTAGTTCTACAGATGCAAAGCAGGTGTTTGGATCCAGCACCAGTACTTTACAGTAAAATCCCAGTCCACTTCCTGGTGGAGCTTCCAAAGGCACCCCATCCCATTCTGGCAGCAGCAGGTCATGAACGTTAGATGTAGGCTTTCATTCCCGTCATCTCCATATCTCAATTCAGATTTTCATGGGCACAAACCAATCAAGTCCAACTGAATCTGCGATGATTTATATGAGATGAAATCTAGCATCTTATAAAACATATGTTTTAATAACTGCCTGTCAGTTTTATCACTTGGGATAATATTTGGATAAGGCAGAAGAGGAAAAAAGGAGCAGTAGATACTGAAGATACAGAAGGGTTATACAGTTTGCTGAGGAAGGGATAAAGATTCAGTATCACTGCAAATACACCATTCAAAATCGAGTTTAGTTTTATTTTAGTTTCAAAATTATATCTGAGTCAAATACCTCCTGAAACAGGAGAAATGCCCTGAACTCCAGATGAAACTATTATATTTCAACAATAGTAACTTGCCCTTTTATGCTTGCTCTTCTATAATAGCATCATCGCTTACCTTCTCAGGGCAGCAGGCAATTTTAAGTAAGTGCACCTCATAAATTATTGAGTAAAAGTATACTAAGTACAGTGGATTAAACTAGAGAGTTACTTCAGAAGCAGGAATCAACACTTGTGCATTATACAAGACTTCCTTTGTTGTCAACTCATTGAAAATAATACCACAGAAGGCAAATGCTTTCTTCTCTCTGGCTTGCTTGCTTGCAGAAAGACAGTGCTACTTGTCACAACTTTATCTATAAGCTTTAAAAATTGCCATGCATATGGCACTCTAGTTAGTAACAAGTGAAACTGCGATAGTATTAATAACGTTAAAAGCATATTTAGTTTATTGTTTCTCTGTTGAAATACTGCTATTTTTTTAATGCCATTGTTAAAAAAAGTTGTAAATAATTGGAGAAATTATCTTTAGTGGAACATGCACTATTGTTTGATCAATACAGGGCGTTTTTTGATACTACTGACAAGGCTTTTGTTAGTTCCAGTTTTGCAAGTTTGAAGATCCCTTTCCAAGGGGTATCTTTCTGACAAATGTGCAGTTTTTCAGCATGCACCTTCTGTCTTGTATCACAGTGTTTTAGAAGAATCTAAGCTTCACTTATTCACCAGACTTTCAATAGAGAATCACGTTAATCCTTTTAAGCTCCTTATTCTAATGATTTATTTTGTTGAAAACCGTAGTGATCCTCCTTTGAATTTTAATGATTGCTGGCTATTCAAGGATTCATTGTTTTGACTTCCTGTCCTTACCTTTGTTTCTTACATGTCTGTAGGGAACACCTGTCTAATACTGTATCTGGCCTTAGTTCTCACTGGCTTACCATATTCACTCAAGCCTATCTTAAGGCGTTAAGTTGAAATGCTAGCTACTCATCCATGAAAATAAATGTAGGATATTTACAGAGATAGGCAGCTAGACAGCAGAGCGACGGCTGAATGGATTGAGTCATTTTTTGATGAAAATAGTATTTTTATATGAATTATATCAAGACGATCGTTGCAAAGTTTGCTCAGTATAAAGTCAGCACTTCAAAAACCATTAAACAACAACATTTGTGGGGGATTTCTATTTCAAAATTTTTGAAGCAAATGCAGTATGCCAAAAGTTGTCAGGATTTGGCATCGGCCGCTGAATTTAGATCGTGGCACTGGTTTAAATTGGATTTCAGTTTTCATTTTCATCCACTCTGTATAAATACAGAATGTCTCTTTAGAAATACAACTAGGAACATCATGAGTTTTCAAGAATATATTATTCTAATACAAGATTTTAACAACTACACAGTATTTATGCATAATACATTTTGTTCCTTATCTACAGCCTTTTGGACTTTGATTCAGAATACCAGGAGCTCTGGGATTGGCTGATTGACATGGAATCCATCGTGATGGACAGCCATGACCTGATGATGTCAGAGGAACAGCAGCAGCATCTTTACAAGGTTAGCGCTACCGCTACTGCCTTTACCTAGCTATAGAAGATCTGATTAGCTTGACAAGTCTTTCTCTCACAGGATATCGCTGCGTTCATTGTATGTATCATGGTGTCTATTAGAATTCCCTTCCCTGTCCCCAACCTCATTTCCATCCCCTGTGCGCTGACAGGCTGCACCGACATCATAATTGCAAGAAAGTTCCCTTTATCACATTCTATTTGGTGTAATTCTATAGAAGGACAAAGATTTGTCTTCAAGATGAATAGAAATAAATGAAACTGCATTAATAAATAGACTGAAACAAAATGAAGGAAAAAAATGAAATGGTAGCATTTAACAAAATGTGTTTTGATTGGAGCTTTCAGCTGGATTTTTATCCACCTTTCAGACCTCTTCTGGGAAGAAAGAAATTTGCCTTGATTTTGGTTTGCTGCTGCCAGGATACAGGACTCTTCCAATTTAATTTTTATTAGTGATACATAAAGCAGACATTGTCATGTTAAGTCATCACACTTGCTTGTGATTTCAGCAGGATGATTTTGAGCTTGCATATTGATTGTAAGGTCTTCATCTAGCATACATATATATATATATATTTATGGATATACACACACACGATTTCTCGTATTTGTTGTAGCAGACTCAGCCCAGAAGCTTTATCACTTCTTTTAGATAGACAGTACTTTTAAGAAGTTCCCCAAAATGTGTGATTTGATCCTAAAATTGATTCAGGCTTCACTGTGTGTCTGAGAAACTGTAGTCTACAGGTCTGAGGGGTGGTGGGCGAAAGAAAGGAGGGGCTTTCAACAGAAATATCAGGCTGCAGTAAATCTTCCTCATTTAGGCAATTTTTATTGGAGTAATTCTGACAGTTGTCATCCTTGAATTGCTTTGAGCATATGGCATATTTCAAAGAGCAGATTGTGAATCATAAAAAATAAAATTAATAACTAACCACAGAATCAGCAACAGTATAATGACAAGAAACAACTACCCTCTAGCTTTTTTTTATTTCTTATCAAATAAATGGTGCATTCAAGGTCAAATAGAAGTTGTTTTCTTTCTTGTAGGATTGCATGATTTTATAATTTCTTAAACAGAATTTATTTTTTCCTTGCTTTGGCATCCTAATTTCTTGATGGTCTTCTTGCATTTTATTCTTTCTAATTTTAGTCCTTCTATTTAAAATACCCAGTGAGAAAGGGTTGTTAAATTAATTCAAATATGTTTGTAAATGGAAATATGGTTCAGGTCCAAACTGTGCTAGGCTACAACTGAGTTTAATTCAGTGGCCTCGATGTCTTGCTTTGACAATCAATTCTTATTTTTGCTAACATCTTTTTCCTAACTTTCTAAGTACTTAATCAGACTCAGTCATACATTAACAAATCCTGGCCCTGGCTAGGCCCAGAAATAAACAATGTCAGAAATGGGTAAAAAGTTTCTTGTGAATCTAAAATAAGGTGGTTTGGTGGTGCCTGTCCATATAAGACCAGTTTGTACCATGCCCAATCTAACTACTAGTTTTAGTCCTATACTAAAAAAATAAATAAACATAAATTTTAAGGAAACGATCCATCCATCAGGATGAAAAGGAACAAAGCTTGAGCAGTCAGCCCGAGTATTTTAGGTGCTATTTAGGCTACTTCCCTTTCCGATATCCAAATGTAACAGTTAAGAATAATTATAGATGGTAAGGCTGATATAAATAATGCATGTTGAGAAGAGGGCAATAATTTAAGAATTATTCTGCCGGACAGTCTGGTAGCAAAATGAGGAATATTGCATATTCAAAATGGGAAGTAATAGTCTCTTAATATTATGAAATTCTGTATTATGATAGGCATGACACTTCTGAAAGCACAGAGTTTGTGCCAGAGAGAGCAGCCGAGTGTAGTCTGCGCAGCACAGACAGACCAGCCCCGCTTCCAAAGCGCAGGCAGCTTATTTGCTGTGCAGGTTCCGCAGGGAGGGCATCTGCTGTTTAACAGAGCCCCCATCTCAAAGCACCTACCTGGTCACTGCGAAACCACTGGAAGCAGGGTAGAAACAGGCGGCCTGCCCTCCCGCAGTGACTATCCTCTGCATACACCTTTCTAGTGAGAGCAGCAAGCAATTTGTTAAGGACTGAAGGAAAGACTAAACTAGAAGTGTGGAGTTTGGTTAAGAGATGATTAAGGAGTGTCCACAAAGCAGGAGGAGTGTTTGCAGGTAATGTAAAAAGCTTGACTGCATACTATTAAGATCTATTAGCCTTTCAAAAAAAAAAAAAAAACCCCACAAAAAAACCCCAAACCACAAAACAACCACTTCCCGAAGAAGTGTTGAAAGCCCCATAATTTCAGACATTTAAAAGTAGACAAAAGAAAACATTAGCAAATGTAATTGAGGGAGCAGTTCTGCACTAGCAAAAGAGAGATCAGATAAATCGCTAGGTCTTTATCATCCTTAATTTCAGAGATTCGCCTGACAATTAATCATGCCCGCAAAACCAGTATTAATAGTTTTACAAAACTAGCCTAGTAAACCTGTCTTCTAATCAGTAGTGCCACCCTTGTCATGTGGAGGATCTTCTGCAGAGCCATGGATGGTCTAGTGCTCCCAGCTAAGGGCAGGAGCAGTGCCTGCGCTTCCCTTGAGCACGGCCATTCGGGTCTGCAGGGAGAGAAATCTGCGGAGAGAGATTCAGGCAGCGATTATTCTCAGGATTCCTCAGTTATGCGGGGTGTTGCGAAAACACAGGTCTTGCTGCAGTCTTTATCAGTCACAGCTTCAAATGTGGACCTGCTAGCTGCACTCTCTGCCTTCTGGTGGATTCTCCTCAACCCACAGATCCCTTCTCAGTTACTGAGCTGACACATAATAGCACCTCTGAGCCAGCTCAGCACGCCACCTCTGCCAGGGAGCCTGCTGTGGTATCCCCATCACCAACAGTAATCATTGCCCCTAAGGAGTCTAGGAATGGGAAGGAGCAATGATAAAACAGGTAAATCGGAAGGCAAAAGCATACATTAAAGCAGCATAATGTAATATATAAATGCTAAAATTGCATATGGGAAAATAAAATGTATTTTCATGGTTAGACTATTTTCCCAGTGCTCTATTTTCAGATTTAATACAGATTTAAGTCAACTCTCAGCTTAATTTTGTTTTGTAATATTCCAGGAGCTTCACTGTTTTTTATTAGGATCTTTATTATCTCTCTTTAACTAGGTTTTGTTTTGCCCTTACTATAATAGGAGCAGCACAGACTTTTTTTTCTTTTAGCTCTGAATACATATGTGTGACTTTCTCTAGATTCCCTAGATTTCAGTGCAAAGATTTACAAAAAGACAAAACTATTCTTCCTCACTATGCTCCCCATAGCCCTAAGTGATTTCAGCTTTACAGTCTTCAACTAGCTAATGATTTTGAGAATCAACTGGTGTTTGATAAAATGGCAGTCATGGAATGAATCGCTGACAGTTTATTTGTCCTCTAATGCTTTATCTATTAACAAAGAAAAAATTACAAGGAGCATTTCCATGTTTTTGGACTCTTGCTTCTTTGTACTGCTGTAATAGCTCAGTTTAATGCCAAATGTATCATGTTTTTTTCATTTTAATGTACTGCATGTGAGCCTGATCCCATAAGCTCTAAGTACACAGAACTTGCACTGACTTCAGCTGTGTTCGTATGCTGTTACAGGCGGATCAAACTCAAAGAATTTAAACTCTGCTAATTAGCCCTTTAGTGGGAACTTGAGTAATTCTGTACCTCGAATGTTCAAAAATGAAGCAAATCAGTATTTACTGGAACTGTGGAGATTAGAAATGAGTGTACTAGACAGAAAAGTTGATGATAATTCTTTCCATTTTCCTCAGAAGATTAATTGCAAAACTTAATTGTGTTAGATTAAAACCCCATTTAAATAAGTACAGTATGACTGTTGAAATTGTTAGTACGCTCAGAATGGAATTAACTAAAGGTTTTTAAATATCAAATAAGAGAAATGGTACATTTCTGTCTGGTTACAAGTAAGGTATGGAGGTTTTACCGCCGACCGCAGACGCCGTGCGCCTTGCCCTGGTGACTCCCGGCGGCGGCAGCGCGCAGGCTGCGCGGCTCAGCCGGCCCCGCTCTCGGCAGGGCGACTGCCGAGCGCTGCGCACAGGGCAGCGGCCCGCGCTGGGAAATGACCCGCAAAAGCACGTCGGAAGCTGAGGATACCCTTCAAAAAAGAGTTGGGGGTAGGGGGGAAACCCCGGCAGCGCTTTTGGCCCCTGTGCGGGGTGCTTCCTCCTGCCTCCCTCCGCGGGCGGGCGCGCTGCGGGCCCGGGGACCGCAGCGGCCGCGGGGAGAGCTCCCCTCATTTGCATCGCTTCTAGACAGCCCCGCCGCACTCTGTGCTGACAGGAAATCACTGTCTTTGTCACCTTTTCTTAGTGATCGCCTTTTGGCGGAGCCTGCCCATGTGACCAGGATTAATCACAACAGTTCTGGCTCAGAACTCGATGGCATGTTTTCCTCAGCGCTTCAGTAATGGTGTGGAGGAGTCAGTAGGAAATGACTACATTAATTTCAGAGTGAAAAGATAATTAACACTTAAGGACTAGTGCTATAACCTATGGAGCTATTATTCAAATTAAAACTAATTTATTGCAAACTTGTGGAAAAAACCAAAAACCAAAAAACCAAAAAACAACCATCATTTAATGCAACTCTTAAAATAATCTTACAACTGTGAGTCCTCGCGTTTAAAAAGAAGCACAAACTATATTTAACGTGGTAATATAAATACATAAAAACTCAAACATTTGAAACTGGAGGCTGAAGTATGTAAAGTGCTTACTTCGATGATATGAATAGGATACTGGCAAACAAAAGCAGCAGTGTGCTCCTAGAATGCTGTGCTTCAAGGAGTTTCCTTGGCAACAGAAATGCAGTTCCAAAAGTAGACAGAACTTTCCTCAGAAAACATACTATTAATAACAACCTTCCGGAACAACTTGGAACAATTTGACTACTTGGCAATAATAATGCCAAGTGTTCTGCAAATTAATCTAACACATAACAGTTATACGTTTCTCTTGCCCATAATTCTCCTGAGCCAGGGGCCTGAGTTCTCTGCTGTTAGAGGATACAAATGTGCAAAGTGGTTCCAAACGCTGTGCAGAGAGAGGGCTCAAATAGCGGCAGCCTATAAGGATCAATTAATGTGCTTCGTATCATTTTAACTTGTAAAACAGATTGGTTTAATTGGATTACTTTGTTCCATTTAAAACGAGTCCTGTGTACCTACTGAAGCCACATTGTAGTTCAGTCTTTATTTCGAGCAGATTTTTCGTATAAAGGAAACTTATTAAAAGATTAACAGCCTGTGGAGTGATATATTTGGACAATATGCTTAGGGGATTGGTTATAAGCTGGAAAACGTGAAGATTTTTGCTCCTACACTGCATAGCCTGCACGGTCCGGGATGCTGTCTGTCTGTCTGGTAATCCGTCCGTGCCTGCACGAAGCTGCTAAAACAGTAAGTGTAGAAGGTGATGATCATCGTTTGGGAGGAAGCTCTCAGCACACTGCAGGATTAAGCCCCTTGTAGATAGTAACTACAAATCTGCTATGCATGCAGTATTTTTAGGTATGTCATCATTTCTGTATGAGCCAAGAGAATAAACTAATTTCAGATTTGCCTTGCCAATAGGAATCATTAGAATTCTACTAAAGGCCATAAGTTTACCAGACGGGAAAGGTAGGCTGTGCTACTACCTCGACTTTTACTGAGTTCTTAGATCTAAAGGTTAAAAGTAATCAATATCTCATTGTGCAGCCTGATAATAAGTAATAACCAGGACGTTTAAAAGATTGCAGATAGCACTTAGGTGTGTTGACCCATCTGGGGGGGCTTTTTAATTGCAATCAGAATAGTCAATATAATTTGCTAATAAACTTTTAGGCTACCTAGCAAAAATCACCACCCTTTTGAAATATGGCTTTAATGCTATTAGCAAATTGTGTCCCAAAGTGAAAGCTTTTCTTTTATCTGACAAAGCATTTGTTACACTTTAAAAAAAAAATGAGAAATATTATTCTGCTAAATAATATCAATGGAGATATTCACTAGAAATAGTAAATTACGGCACTTACTTATGTCTACATACATGGACTGATACATGCCTCAATGGAAGTTATTCTTTGCCTCTGACATTGTAGTGTGCTTTGAACTGTTATGTATAGTAAAATGACTGAGCTAAGTTCTGCAGAAAACTCCAACTTCAGTTACTATTCTTTGTGAAGTTCAGTAGTTTCCTTTTGCTAGGCTGTTGGGTTTGTTTCCCTCAACAGATTAAGAACCTCTATGACTTTCCACATTAGGTAGGAAAATAAACTGTTTTGTATGAGAGGTCTCAAAAATGCCTGATACCCCAAGCAGCACTGAAAATCTGGCTGCTATTAGAACATCAACTAAATGAGTTCAGGACCTGACACAGCAAAGTTTCTTAGTCTCTTATTGCAGAGGGTGATGAAATTGGGTAAATTTTTCTACATGAGCATTTTCACTTCAGTTGCACTGGAGAACAGAGTGAAAACTCCTTTGTGACACTTAGTGTAACAACCAGCTCATTTTTCAGTGGTCCATATGTTTAACTTTGTAGTATGATTAAATTCCTTGCTACTTCTGGCAAATTTTATATTTTAAAAAGCAGAAAAGGAAATTATTGTTGGCAAAAAGTCTTACTTTCAGCAGATAAATGTTAAGTTTTAATGTCTTATATAATTACAACAGGAAAGCACTGATTACCATGTCTATGGAAATACGAAGTCTAGAGAATGGATAAAGAAAGAATATGAAAAATATTTTTACATTTTCTTGGTTGCTTCCATAATATATTTCAAATGCAAACATGCATTTTTAAAGGCAGCAGTGTAATTTCTATGGAGCAGATTCCCTGTATTTCCGCAAGAAGTGGCTTCATGCCTTTCGCAAGAGTAAGTGGGTTTCTCCCATTTCTTCCCAGCATGACATTGAAGCAGAACTTCGCATTGTAGCAAAGCAGTATTTACTGAGCTTGTAGCAAAAGCCAGCACAGCTTTTGGGAGATTAAAGCAGTGTGTCTAGAATGAAAGAGGCATTCGACTTCAAACAAAAGTAAATGTGTACCACATAGCTGTCATCACCATTCCTTGCTACAGCTGCAAAACGTGGACAGTTTACAGTCATCACGTCAAGCATCTTAGTCAGCTCCACATGCTCTGTCTTTGTGCCCTAGCTGGTATAAAATGGTAGGGTAAGGTCCCAAGCAGAGAGACCTTGAATCATTGTCAAATATTCAGCACTGAAGCAATGGTCTGGCCCACGCAGCTGTGGTGGTTTGAGTGCATACGTCCAGCAGTAAATTATCCAAAGCCATTTTCTGTTCATCAAGCATTTTTAGTTTTTAAAAAAGGGAAATGGCACCTTCATTCACCCCAAAGGATGATGAAAATGACAACCTTCGTTGCTTTCTATATGTTAGGACTGCCTAGTGTCCAAACAAGGTTGAAAGGGCTCAGGATGAGTCTCAAATATACTAAATTATTCACATTCTCGAAAGAACAAGTAAGAATAGCTGACATGTAGCAGCACTCTGGCCCAATCATTAGACCAAGAGTCCCTAAGAAAAGGTGTTATATCTGTGCTGTTATATGTGCAGTCAAGCACCAGGGACAGCAATACCAATGCTGCAATGTTCCTTGGTGCCCTGAACCGAGTAAAGAGGCAATATAAGGCTTCAAAACATGTTCTGATTTACATTGTTCTTAGCACAACCTTTCAAAACTTTATCCATTTGTCTCAAGGAGTTTAGGTTATCTGTATTTTCTTATTTCCTGACACAGTCAATCACATGCAGACCACATGTAAGCAGTGCAGAGTGCGAGGAGCTGCCCACTCTGCAGCTAGTATTTAATGTTTTACGGCAGATGTTATGGAAGTTCATGTGAATCAGCTGACTAAAATATTCTCATAAAGTGGTTTGTGAATTTGTACTCACAATCCACTCATAAAGTCTCATATACAATGATGCCAAAAAAGGGAGATCATCCCTCTACAAAAATGAAGAAATTCAAAGAAGCCAGGAGTGGTTTCTCTTTATCACACTGCATCTCAGAACCTTTTGTCTAATATTTCAGTCTTTGTTCTGGGTTATGAAACCATGTACTACCTTTAACATCTTATACAATGACGATATAACATAAAGACGGCTCCATCAGGTCAGAGAATAGCGTGTCCTATGCAGTTCTGCAGATAGGTTTCTTCCATGAGGTTGTCCCGTAGTCCTGAGCCCGCATAACCTTACAGAAGCCATAGTACCCTGCCTCAGGCAGTCCCGCAGGCTTAGCCCCACACTGTGACGAGCCCCCTTCTGCGCAGTGCGTCTGTGCGTGTGTCTGCTCTAAAGCTGCCTTCCACCGTTCTCACCAAGTAATATATTGAAGTAAGATAAAATTAGTAGTGTTAATAACACAATGACAGCATACTTTTTGAAGTTGTGTGTGGACAAATTCTTGGGTTTTTAGCAGCTTGGAGGATTAGGCTGTTTTAGAGGGATGCAGATACAAAAATCACTAGCAGAAAATACACGGGGCAATAGTATTACGCTATTTCTCAAGTTAGTTTCCAATTTTTAATTCACTTTCCTGTTTTTTCACCTCATACTTAAGGAGGAAATATATTTTTGTCTAAACTCATAGGAATTATGGTCTTTATCCATGGTGTTTTGCTTCATAAACATAGAATCACAGAATCGTAGGGGTTGGAAGGGACCTCTGTGGGTCATCTAGTCCAACCCCCCTGCCGAAGCAGGGTCACCTACAGCAGGCTGCACAGGACCTTGTCCAGGCGG
>Ga0065711_1026405_pt1 | contig 72910 bp, 38 predicted proteins | sample Hoacrofraction12_FD_59098 | JGI IMG/M metagenome (GOLD analysis project Ga0065711, IMG submission 59098) | Hoatzin crop microbial communities from Cojedes, Venezuela - Epithelial fraction 12 v2 (version 2) | ecosystem: Host-associated > Birds > Digestive system > Esophagus > Crop | place... | reverse complement strand
GGGGTTTTTTTTTTTTTTTTTTTTGTTTTGTATTTTTTTATAAATCAGGGCACTATTACATTACTTGGTATAACAATCATAAACCAAAGGTTTATCTTCCGGGAACCAACTTCACTATGCTTAGAGATATATAAAGGGATAGCCTCAGGCTCTTATGATGTAGAAGTAAAAATTAATATCTAAGTGGTATGTTATACTTTGTTTAAAAAAGCTCATTTAATTTTATGGCATGGGGTTTGCATCTGTTTTCTTTTTTCCAATGATATTTTACAAAGGTTTGGTCCAGAGCTTTCAAAGTCACTTATACAACACAAAAAAGACTTTAAAAACATGTAAAGAGCTATTGTGGAAAAAGAATAATGAATTTCCTCATGTTCTTCCGCAAGTATCTTGTATGATATTGGGAGATCCTTCATCACAGAGGGTGGTCCACTGATAATGTACAAAAAAAGGATAGTGTACAAAAATTAAATTATTATTTGACCCCACATCATTATATGCCACATAACTAATTAAAGCACACTTTAACAATGTACTCTTAATGTGCCGCCTGTTACTTGCATGACTCACTCATCTTTCACAAAGAATAAGTGATTTGTATTAGAGGAGAGTTGCTAAGGATGTTTTTGGGGCTAGCAATTGCTGTCATTGCTATGTTAAATCACAGGCCCAGGCCTGGGACAGAAAGAGACAGGCTTATCATGAGCCAGGAAAACAGCACCACAGGACTGATAGCTCTGACTTAGGGCCTTGTTTAAAAAGTTATGACTCAGTGCAAGCAGCCAAGGATCCTCAGCCTTCCTCAGTTCACTCCAAAGCAGCCATTAAGAGCCCTAATGTTCAGGTTGCGTGCCTCTCTCTGATTATTTTTGGGAAGTTGATCACAGCAAGCCTTTTTTTTCCCTAATAAGCATTCATCTTCATTTACTGGATGAAGGGCGCTCTCAGTGAAAGCTCTATACATGGGGCAGGCTAATGGTAATTTCTGCCAAGCTCTGTAACTGTACGGGTGCATGGACTGTGAGCTTCTCTTTTCTTTCTTTGAGCTGTAAAGTAAAAAGCACATATCATAATAGCTCTCCCGGATACAAGCACAAGCAAATTATACATGTGGATAATAATTTGTGAGGGGATGGAGCTCTTTGGTCTAAATATGCAGTTAGTGCTGCTAAAACTCTGTCATACAAACACATAGAATATATAAGAGAGTTTTGCAGCAATACCAAAGCTTTAGAAACTGCAGATTAACTTCTTTTTTTATTTGCACTCTTTTCTATGCTGCCTCATTCTTACAGTCAGACTTCTTCAGCAGCATGCATTCAATTTGACAAAGCATGCAGGAAGAACATACATAATACTGAACACATTGCAAAAGTGACCTTAGATAACTTGTACATGCTTAAGATTGTTATTATTTAAAACTCTAGGAGTGCTAGTGCTCCTTGAAAATCTTGAGGATGAGTTTAATTTTTCTCAGTTGCCATGCAATCTTGATTTCCAGTCCAACAGTATTGTGAGATATCTGAATTTAAAAGCTTACTTGTCTAGGACTGAATGTTGGTTATCTGAGCGTTAAACCAGCGTAATTTTGAGAGAAAGGGATAACAGATGAGGAGATAAAATTCCATTTTTCAAGGGAGTAAGAAACCTTTTCTGAAGTTATTCAATCACTTCAGCCCTAAAGGGATATTTTAGCAGACAGGTAGCAAGTACAGCAGTCAGAGATACAAGGACAATGTTGCGAGTACACCATATAGCACATATCATATAAGCTGATACCTATTTATTTACATGTGAGAATATGTAGCTATTCTAAAGCAGAAGCAAATGGATTGACAAGAGGATTATACTATCAAACACACAGAAGTTGATGAATCCAACACTAAAACTGTTAAATATTTCCCTAAATCTGTCCCTCTAGAGTATGAGTCACCAAATGTTCATACACATTTAAATAATGGCATATGATATGTCAGAGAAGATGATACTGTTTGAAGGACAAAAATCTGAAGCATTAGGCACACTGATATCTGCCAGCCTAATTGTGTAAATATTAAAAAAGGTTAGCAATATGAATGAGGACCCGATTGGTACTGAGGTCCTGCAGAATGTATATTCAAAGTTCATTCAGATTTCTAACAAGTCATTTACTAATACAAAATATCTCCTGTTCAACATAAAGTAAGCTCTCTGAGTATGTTCTTATGGGATTAAAAAATACACTGACATGCAAAAGACTGTCCATAAACTGTAATCTCCCCCTCTCTCATCACCTACCTGCAAACAAATACACTCACTCTATAAACTCGTGGAGTCCAAACTGGTTAAAACATGAAAACAGTTGTTTCAACACAGAGACAGAATCTACTGTTTTTAAAGGGAAACATCTTTGTTTCATTCTATAGAATTTTGTAAGTTTTGCTTACATTTTTTCCCACCAGAAATGAACTTTGTGTTTTTATTTTTATGACTACTATTTTCTTCTCCCTCTTTCCCCATTATGCATTTTTTCCATGGAAAACAGGCTCAAGAGAGGAAATAAAGTAAGGTTCTTATGAAGGGGGAAGGTACCACAGCTAAAAGTGACTTTCCCCTTCCATGTCTGTTGCATAGTTTGTGTATGTTTTTCTTACAAAAATAGAAGGAGATAGAAAATGGTCACAAGACATCTAATTACATGAAGGATATAACTTTCTCATTTAAAAAAAGTAAAAACAAAAAAAAAACAAAATAAACTTTGTGAATATTGATTACCTGAAATACTTAAATTCCTAGCCCCATGGTCAATCTTGTCCTTCTTTTGCCCATGATCAATATCTTTATAATTTGCCCACTCTTCCTATTTCCAGTATGGGTCTTTACTTTTTTGCTTTTCTCTGGAGGTGTCCATACCAATGATAGAAGCTTAAATCTCCAGAACCTCCCCCCAGGCTGGGCTTTGGCTGGTTCTGGAATGTGGTCTCAGACTGCAGCATGAACTAGGCTCCTTTCAGGTAAAACGAATTCTGGAAGATGCACTAGCTTGAAATGGGTAGTCAGAGAAGGAGACCAGCCCTGAGCCCGTATCAAGTGATAGAAAATCCTGAAATGCAGGTGTTACTTGCATCAAACTCCAAGTAGCCATTCTTGTACTCTACAGATCTGCTCGAATAGTGTTGTGCTATTTGATAAGTTACCCAAATATAATCTCTTAAAAGGGGATGATAACTACACTTTAGATAGTATCTCCTAAATCCATTTCTGCTCTCTCTTTGCTTAGCACTAGAATCTAAATTCCTCCGATGAAGCAGAGAACAGGATTGATGTTTAACACAGACTTGTAATTATCACAGACTTCCCTCCTGTCAACATATTTTCCCTGATATAAAAAAATCGTGGAAAGATCTGCGAGTGTGCAATTTTAAGACATCACACGCTTCCTGCTATGGGATGAGTTTCTTAATATCTGTTATTGGTTATCATATGAGTCCTCACTGGCTAACTGCAAAACCAGAAAGAAATCTGAACCCAATGTTGGTGTTAAAAGAAGTATGCGCCTGTACTTTGTGCTATTGTGTACCCAACTGCTGTTGGTATTTTTTCCTTTAGCCACATAGATAGAGTCTGCTCTACTGTACTTCCATTTCGGTAAGCACAGGTGATGGCAGAGGAATAACAATAATAATAAGAAGTCAGTAAAGAATAAAAAAATAAATCTGTAGTGTTATTTGCTTGCAGTTCTTTACAAGTGTTTTGCCTCATTTGGTGTTTTTTCCACTACATCTTTCAGAAAGGGACAAGATTGAAAAACCAAACTGATATGAACTAGTTGGAAAAATGCATGTGAATTTCTGGCCACAAGCCAGAATGTCATTCTTCAGCAAAAACTGAAGGGAGGAGAGAGAAGAAAGAAAATAGACCTGAAAGATGTTCTCAATAATTTTACAAAGACTCCTTTAGAAGAAGCCTATGATGGGTAATAGAAAAACAACATAGCAAAAACTTTTATATAAGTTATTTTTTCCCTGAGTTTTATGTGTACAGTCTTACACAAACTGATGGAAAATAAACAAATGCTTCAGATCAGTGTTTGGTATGAAACGAGAAGTCATGAAATCATGGTCATTTTTCAACACATTCTTGAACTGGATACTAAGTCGGTTAGATGAGTTGGAAGACATGACTTTGGATGATCTAGAGTTAAACTCCTTAGCCCACTGACAACACTGTACAAGCATCAGTCACGCTTGAATAAATGATGGTACTCTTCATTATGTTGGACATCAGTCAATACAGGCTCATAAATGCCAAGATGACAAAGCAGATGAATCTCAGTAAAGTAATCGCCTGTTACAGAGTTGAAATGGAACCATGATGCGGCTGTGAGCAAATTGTTACATACATTTAGCAGCATCAAACTCCAATGACTCCTCATGGACTGTGAGCAGCTGCATTAGAGAAGGCTGATGGAATAAGAGAAGAGAGTTTTCTGAAAGATGAAAGATGTAAAATGAAATGATTTGGGATAGTACAATAAGAACACAATTTAAAAGTCAATGTACGGGGCTGGTTACAGCTGAAAAGAATATGATGGTGAGATACTGCTGAAACAGAGAGGCTAGAATGCAGAACAAAAGCATATATAAGCACAGCTGAGGTCAGTTTGAAAAAAGAATCAACTACGAGTTAGACTGGGGTTTATTATTAAGTGCTTTGTCCAAGCTGGGCTTAATGGAAGAAATTGTCCTCAATGAGAATGACCAGCAATACTGTACTCCAAAGATCTGACAGAATGCCCTAAGATTTAACGACATAATTAAATTAGTAGATAAGTTGATGTCTGTTTGAAACTCTATAAGAAGATAACCTGGATTCTTGCTGGTTTTTACCATTTTAAGGAAGTAACACATGCAGGGCACTACAAATGAACAGGTTCTAGCATCTGCCAGCTGCTGTAAGCAGTGGTTAGACTACACAGAAACTTATTTTATGCAACATTGCCAAGTAAGACACTGATGGCCAGACTTCTTCCAGGCCCCTTGGTCCACAGTCATTATGGAAAAGCATTCTAGCCTAATGTGCGTGTTTCAGGCTTCAGCTTGCTAGCCTTCCCTCTTCTGTTCCTGAATTTTCTGCATGCCTGGTCTCTTTCCCTGCTCCTGATGAAAATGCCATTGTTCACATCAACCACATTCTGAACTGCTTGGACAATCTTCAAAATGTGGCAGAACTGGTCTCCTTTGGAGCATAGACCATAGAATATCTTTAAAGAGGTGTTGGTACCACACACCTAAAGATCTTACTGCTGAAGTTCACAGATATATTATCAGATTGCTTAGCAAAATGAGGCTGTCTTTCACTGCAGCAAAGGAGACATGGGTCCATATATGCAAGTTTTAGGTAACTCCCTGGGGGTTACTGTTTTAACCTGTTCTGACAGTGATGCGGGAAAGAAATGAGCTACATAGTGTATATAACAGATGTTTAATTGCATCTGAGGAAACATTCATTATGAGTGTCATTCTCACCGTACTTTACCTGTTTCTCTGGTGTACACCTGTGTGTTAGTAGTGCATGTGGTGGTAATGTGAGAAACTCTCACTACCAGCCTTTTAAATTTTACTATGTCCTCTTTTTAAAAATGTGCTAAATTAGATACAGAAACAAAGAAACACACCTAAATAAACAAAGGAACATAAGGAACGCGAGCAACGCCACACTGCCAGAGAGAGCAGGTGGAAATGTAAGTTTAAGGGCCATTAAAGAACTGCGAAATTTTTTAGTGTGTCACAATTACAGGAACACCTGGGTCAAATAAATTAGGACTAATCCATTGGGGGTGTTCTTTACAGTGTACTCTGGCCCCAGAATAACTTGACCCTAACCTGTAATTCCACACCAAAAAAGAACAAATTACAAGGGACAGCTTACCAGTTCAGGTGGCTGTTGTCAAGGTAATCCATTGATTTCTAACAGACTACAAAGAAGGTGAGGAAAGAACACATATAGGGAAATGTCTCCATGGGCCTTAAAAAGGAAATTCAACATGTATATGTGTTTGGCTCTTGCGTGTGGAGCTTGATGAAGGGCCTATCTCTGATTGCCACTTAATTTCAACCACAATGAAGGCAGCACTGATGTACAAGTAGAGAAAAGTTTGGGTATGAGACCTATTTTCTGAAAATTGTTCAAATACTAGATTAAGTTTCCTGATTTCTGAAGACTGAGAAGACATTCTGGTCAAGCAATATGTCTGTAGCTTTAAGGTAAAGTCCACAGGAACACTCTTTTCTCTTCGCTCCTTGGAAGGGAAAAGGAACCAGTAGACTTAAATTGCCCTGGAAAGCAGTGAAAACTGGGGGCTTTCTGTTAATATACCTCATATACAAGTCCCACCAGCAGGGACATTGTAACCTCCAGTTTTCTTGCCAAGCACTAGCTGACACCTCTATTTCAGCTTCCTTTGCCTTCATTTTATCGATCATGACAGTGGAGCAGACTTCCCTTGGACCTAAAAGAGAGTCAGAGAAAGGTCAGAAACTGCTTTCCACTTCTCACAATTCTGCTAAAGACATTGTGTTTTCCTCTTTAGAAAAGCAATGATGAATTAAGAGAACAGACAATCAGCTCTACACGTTCTTCCCACGGCAAGTCTTGCTGCCAATAAATTTTCACCATTGCAAGGATAATTTTTCAAGGGCACAATGTTTGATTGAACTAAAGGATTAACAATGGATTCAAGTAAAAGACAAATCTCATGGTGGCTATATGTATATTAACTGTAATATCCTATTGTACTAGACAATAACAGCTTCAACAGCTATAGAATAGCTACCTTCTTAGGACACACAGACACAGACTAATCTTACCTAAAATAATAACAAAGCCAAAGCAAACCACTTTCAAATATTCCGTGGATTCAGAAAGCAGAAGCATATTGACAGCTAAGCATGAAATTGTGGTTTTCTTTGCTGAATAGTACGCAGTAGCCTTAACAAACAAATACTTGAATGCCTGGAAACATGCTGAACCTCATTTACAAAGTTCTAATATATCTAAGGAAATTTGAAGAACATAAATTCAACTTTTTTAATAACTATGCCAGCACTTAAAACAAAGGACCTTTTAAAACAAGAGTTCCCTCTTTTTACAAGGGTTCTCCTCCTTACTAGACTTCAGCAGTAATATCTCTGCTTCTGAAAACAGATCATCTAAAATTTATTATCCTAATCTACATGTAAGGAGTCCTAATACCACAACTAAACTGAATTGTAGTACTTGGGGGACACTGATGAATGGCAGTTGAAATGAAAGAAAGAGAAGACTGTACCAAGTGAAATACTATTAACATATTCTTTACTTCAAGCGAAAAAAGAGCTGTTCTTAGCAGGATGTGATCATTATCTCTTTTGGAAGACCAGAACATGAATTTTGCTAAAATGTGGGCAAGGTCATTGGATGACCCATCCTGTTGAACAGAAGCAGAACCCAAAGTCAAATAATCCTTGTTTCAAAACACAGTCATTTGAAGACCAGTGTTTATGAAGAGATGAACAGTTGAAGATGAGCTTAGGGATCACAAACTGAATCCTTCAAGGGTCTAAATGCTATATCAGGAATCTAAACCCTGTACTTATCTAATGTGAAGTCTTCAGAAGTTCATACAATTGCAGGTAGAAATCCACCAGTTTTTACTGGAATTACAAAGAAACGTCAAATTCCTGATCTGAAAACCTGCCCATGCCTTACCTCCAGTAGCTGTCTTAAATGTGGTGTTGTTAGGCTTGCCTTGCAAGTAGAAGACAAATCTATTTTTATATCTTGAGAATATTTGTCCAGACCATAACTGACATGCTTTTGCACTAGTTTAAATTTTCATGAGGTTTTATAATTACTAAAATTTAGACAATGAATATATTTACATGTTCAGTACTTAACTGAATTTGAACTGGAATATGAACACTTTGCAGAAGATTGTATATTAGCTTTCTAAGATTTATGTCAAGGTTAAAAAAAAACATTTTCAAGACACAGGATTTCATTGTGACCCATATGTAGAAAGTCTTGCAACATTAGAAATTAAAACAATGTTAGCATAAGGAACGACACATAAAAAGACAGATTTACATACAGTGGGATTGCAGTGCCTCTGGTCTGCTGTAATTTCGGAATTTGCACAGAAATCTTCTACTGCAAACTAGACAGAATTTCCATTTCTAACTTTGATGCATAAGTCAATTTGTGTGTAATTCTACACTTTCTTGAGAAAACAGCTAGGTTTTGTTAGGTAGCACCCAACATAAAGTCAGCTGAGAATCCTTCTGAAGTGGGCAGTTCTAATCTGAAGGAGTTTCCTAGTAAAAACTTGACTCTAAATGTTTGGCATAGTGTTCCAGGAATAAATCCACAAAGATAAATGAATTTGCATAAAATTAGTACAGATAACAGACATACTGCTCAACTTTTACATAGTTTGCCTGCTGCTATGCTTTCTAGGAATTTTCCTTATAGGAGTTGAATCTAGAGAGAAAAGTAAATTCCAACTCACATTACTCAGCAACAGTGACATTTTCTGCAAGTCCCAGTGTTAGTAAACAGCAATCAAGACCCTCTCATTCAAAACACGCCTTTTGTTTGGCTGTGCAGAGAGACACTAGGCTGTCTGTGACAGCTCTGTCACATGTCAACTTTTTCCATTATTTTAAAATAGAAACTTAAGCTTCTTGGAAGGCATTAAAAGTTTAGTCCACCTAGAGTGGACTGGAATTGTAGAGCAAAACATAATGTTTTGTTAGCAAACAGCCTTTGGCAATAGCACATCCTTTGATCTCAGTGTTTGCAGCTGGGAGATTACTCACATTGCGGTGGAATGATCAGATGGCAGGAAAAAGATTGAAGCAAGAACAGAAAAGACAATACAGAGTTTTAGATCCAGTGGATTTGACTTGAAAAGTATCTTGTGAATGCAGAGACCGATTCGTTAGCTGTTATTGATATCACCTTAATGCAGAGACCGATTTGTTAGCTGCTATTGATATCACCTTAATGAGGCTCTATTGCCTTTGAGCAAACCCTGCTGATTTACTTCAGCTGACCAAAAAGTCTATCACTTATTTTTGCAAATGGTTCATACACAGTAAGTTCTTGTTTCTCTTTATGTTCCCTGAGTGTTTAGTTCTAGTGGGGGAAGTGAGGGAATTCTGAGAAGTTTTGGCAAGGGCCAACTTTCTTTTTCTGAGCAGAGTATTATGTCTATTTGTGGTGGCCAGATCAGATGAGATGCTGAGTGAAGCAGACCTCTGCTGGACTGCTTGGCTACAACGGGTACGAACTGTGAAAACCCAAGCAAATGAAGAAGACCCGTATGAAATGTTGGTGCAAGTTCCACCGGCGTGAACGTCTCAAGAAATATGGACAGAAAGTTGAATATCAGAGTCCGAAAAACATGATGTTTTAACATATTTTCAGTTATTTCAGCAAAGATGACTAGTTATGAAATTGTAGGACACAATTTTCGGGAATTACTTGCCCTCATGCAGAGCTGGAATATTTCTGATAGATAGGAAAAAGGATGAAATGCAGAATATGGGAACTTAGTTTAATGCCAAAGGGCCAGTCTTACCATGGAGATAAAGAGAGACTGGGCAGAGCATGTGAGGCAGGATGCTGTCAAGTGGGAGGGACAGGGAGAGGGAACAGGGACTGCGCACCAGTTTCTGAAATGAATGAGGAAGAAGGGTGTTAGAGTAGGAGAAATTTGAAGCCAAGATATGTTAATACAGGATTTAAAATCAATGGCCACAATGAGGAAATTGTTATGTTTTGTCACAAACACCAAAACCCAGACCAAACCAACAGGACAGCACTGGGCAGTGGCATAGGAGTTGGCATAGGTTTTGGCTGCCTGGAAAAAAGTGTCTTGCCTAACCTGCTATTCTTGTTTTTTAAGAAAGCCTTTCTAGGACTATTCTACAGTCTTTTCTTTTGCTATGAAGGGAATGATAGTGCCTGGGAGTGGGCCACAGTTCAGTGAATATAAGTTTAAACCATTTGCAATGAAATGCAGACTTACTCTTGTGTTTCCTAGTTGTCAATATACTCAAAGCAATGGATCAAAAAAAAATCAGGTGATGGCTGGTAAATGCTGTGAAGCCTGTTATGAAGTCTTATTAAGTTATAACTGTTAAATTATAAATGCTCAAATGGAATATGATTGTTAACACATTGCTTAATGGATAATAAAAATGTTGTTACTCCCAGAAACTATTGTGAAAATTAATCGAAACTTGCAGATATTTAAAAAGTGTCTAGAAAAAACAAAATGCTGGTAAAACAAGATTCATGTTTTATATGCATACACCTGTTAATTTATTTATTATTTTGGCTGTTGAGTTTAATATTTGCAAAGGCTATAGTTTTAGTTTAAATGAGAGTTGTGTTCTAGTAGCTCCTATAGCCAGGTGTTTAGGTATTAAACTATCTACAGGAATAAGTCATTGTAACTTGACAGTGATAAAACAAGTGGGATGAAAAGAACTACAGGACCGAGCTCAGTCATAAAGAAGACTCTGTCTCCTCTCCTGCTCCTTTTCCATTTCACCATCGCCATCCTTAAGCTATGTTTCCTAAACTGTGGAGTAGTTCCTTGCAGCCAATTACAATAAGGAGAAAGAGTGCTGCCCAAGTGGGACACCTGAAGTACGCCTAAGCCAGCCACCATGCACGGCGCTGTGACCATCTGCACAGGTCAAGGGCACTCCTCCTACCTGACCCTCAAGGCAGGATGGTGGGCACTCGTCTGAGAGCAAAGGCTGTAGCTCTGGTTCAGTGGTCTGCACCGTCTACCGCAGTGGTGGCTGATGCCTCCAGCCAGATGGAGCTGCTGAAGGGAGAGGCCACAGTGCAGAACTCCGACTGCAGAAGGTGCCTAGACCTTTCTCCTAAAACAGGGACAGGTGGCAGACCTGACTGCAAAAGGTGTGCCCAGGTGGAGGACCTCCTGCAGCAGGTGGCTGGGTTGCAGCAGGCTGTGAAAGATCAGGGAGACGGAGAAGGAGATAGATAGCTGATTCCAAGAGCAGCCTGCAGTGGACCCACAGCCCTCAGCCAAACAGCAAAAAACTCCTCCACTGGCACACACAGAAGGGAAGGGGGCCAATAATGCAGGCAAATAGAAGCTTGCAATGGCAAGGAGCAGCAGGAGGAAGATACTTCCCCTGAAGCCTGAGGTGCCCTTGCAGAACTGCTTTGCTCTTCTGACTAAAGAGGAAAGGCCCGTCACATCAGGAGAGACATTGGAGCTGAGTAAGGCAGTCCGATCTTCTCCCTGTATTAAAACCAGTACAAATTCAACAGGTGATGGTAGTAGGTGACTCTGTTCTGAGAGGTACTTAGGCACCAATTTGACGACCTGGCGCTCTCTCTAGAGAGGTATTCTGCTTGTCAGGGGCTTGTATCAGGGACATCACCAAGAGACTACCAAGCCTTGTACAGTCCACTGAATATTATCCGCTGTTGTTGTTTCATGTGGGCGCCGATGACACAGCCAGGAGCAGCCTGCAGCCTGAGGAGTATCAGGAAGGATTACAGAGCCCTGGGAGCGGCAATGAGAGACTCTGGAGTGCAAACAATTTTTTCATCAATCGTCCTGATCAAAGTGCAAGGGTTTGAAAGGGCCAATCAAATCTGACAAATCAAGAAATGGTTACAGGACTGGTGCCACCTCCAGGGGTTTGGTTACTTAGACAATGGGAACAGCTTTAAGAAAACTGATCTGCTGGGGGCTGATGGGGTCCATCTGACAGAGAAAGAGAAGAGCATCTTCAGTCACAGGCTTGCCAAGCTGGTGAAGAGGGCTTTAAAATAAAGATGCCAGGGAGGTGAACCTCAATCCATCCCACCGCTACCAGTTTGACGCCAGAGCCAGCAGCAGATGCCCAGAAACTGGAGAAGGATCACAGGTCATCAGGAGAGCACCTGAAAGGCCGCATGAAGGAACTCCAGCCAGTAAGTCAGCTTCACTGGAGGTCCAGCTGAAATGCCTCTATGCAAATGCACACAGCACGGGGAATAAACAAAAGGAAGCAGAGATGTGTGCACGCCTGCAGGGCTGTGATGTCATTGGCATCACAGAAATGCGGTGGAATGGCTACTATGACTGGAGTGTTGGAATGGAAGGATATAGGCTCTTTAGGAAGGACAGGCAGGGGAGACAAGGAGGAGGTGTCGGCCTCTATGTCAAAGAGCAGCTGGAGTGAATGGAGCTCCGACTGGGGATGGATGAGGAGCCAAACGAGAGCTTATGGGTCAGGATTAAAGGCAGGGCAGGGACTAGTGACATTACAGTGTAGGTCTACTACAGACCACCTGACCAGGAAGACCAAGCAGACGAGGCTCTTTATAGACAGAACGAAGCAGCTTCACTTTCACAAGCCCTGGTCTTCATGGGGGACTTCAACCACCTTGATATCTGTTGATGGGACAACACTCAGGGCATAAGCAATCCAGGACGTTCCTGGAAAACATTGATGATACCTTCCTTCTCCAAGTGACAGAGGCGCCCACGAGGAGAGGTGCTATTCAGGATCTTGCACCAACAAGGAGGGACTGGTGGGGAACATGAAGCTCAAGGGCAGCCTTGGCTGCAGTGACCATGAAATGCTAGAGTTCAAGATCCTTAGGTCAGTGAGGAGGGCGTACAGCAAGTTCACTACCCTGGACTTCAGAAGAGCAGATTTTGGCCTCTTCAGGGACCTACTTGGTAGAGTACCATGGGATAAAGCCCTGGAGGGAAGAGGGTCCGAGGAAAGCTGTTTGATATTCAAGGATCACCTCCTCCAAACTCAGCAGCAACGCTTCCCCACAAAGAGTAAGTCAGGCAAAAAAGCCAGGAGGCCTGTATGCATGAACAAGGAACTCCTGGACAAAGTCAAGCACAAAAAGGAGGGTGGAAGCAAGGACAGGTAGCCTGTGAGGAATACAGAAAAATTGTCCAAGCAGCCAGGGATCAGGCTAGGAAAACTAAAGCCCTGACAGAATTAAAACTGGCCAGGGATGTTAAGGACAACAAGAAAAGCTTCCATAGGTACATCAGTGATAAAAGGTAGATTAGGGAAAATGTGGGCCCTCTCTGGAAAGAAACAGGAGACCTGGTTACTTGGGATATGGAGATGGCTGAGGTACTCATTGACTTTTTTGCCTCAGTCTTCACCGGAAAGTGCTCCAGACACATCGCCCAAGTCACAGAAGACAAAGGCAGGGACTGGGAGAATGAAGAACCACCCACTGTAGGAGAAGATCAGGTTCGAGACTATCTAAGGAACCCAAAGGTACACAGGTGCCTGGGACCTGATGAGGTGCATCCGTGGGTCCTGAGGGAATTGGTGATTGAAGTTTCTAAGCTGCTTTCCGTCATATTTGAGAAGCTGTGGCAGTCCAGTGAAGTTCCCATTGACTGGAAAAGGGGAAACATAACCCCCATTTTTAAAAAGAGTGAAAAGGTAGACCCAGGGAATTACAGGCCAGTCAGTCTCACCTCTGTGCCTGGCAAGATCATGGAGCAGATACTCCTGGAAACTATGCTGAGGCATGCAGACAACAAGGAGGTGACTGGTGACAGCCAGCATGGCTTCACCAAAGGCAAACTAAGCCTGACAAATTTGGTGGCGTTCTGTGACAGGGTTATAGCATTAATGGATAAGGGAAGAGCAACTGATGTCATCTACCTGGACTTGGGGCTGCTGGTTGATGAGAAAGTCAGCAGGACCTGGCAATGAGCACTCACAGCCCAGAAGGCCAACCGCATCCTGGGCTGCATGAAGGGAAGCATGGCCAGCAGGTCGAGGGAGGTGATTCTGCCCCTCCACTCTGGTGAGACCCCACATGGAGTCCTGTGTCCAGCTCTGGAGCCCTCAGCACAGGAAAGACACAGACCTGTTGGAACGGGGCCAGAGGAGGCCACAACAATGATCAGAGGGCTGGAGCACCTCACCTATGACGAAAGGCTGAGGGAGTTCGGGCTGTTCAGCCTGGGGAAGAGAAGGCTCCGGGGAGACCTTACAGCAGCCTTCCAGTACCTGAAAGGGGCCTACAAGAAAGCTGAAGAGGGACTTTTTACAAAGACAGGTAGTGATAGGGCAACAGGTAATGGCTTCAAGCTGAAAGAGGGTAGATTTCCATTAGATATAAGGAAGAAAAAGTTAACTATGCGGGTTGTGAGACACTGGAACAGGCTGCCCAGAGACGCTGTGGATACCCACTCCCTGGAAGTGTTGAAGGCCACATTGGATGCGGCTTTGAGCAACCTTATTAGTGTAAGGTGTCCCTGCCCATGTCAGGGGGGGTGGAACTAGATGATCTGTAAGGTTCCTTCTGACCCAAAAAATTCTATGTTTCTATGATTCTGTGAACCATGTCTCCCAAAGGAGTTACACTGTCTCTGGTTCTGAATGAAGACCTGCAAAGAGAAAAGTAATTATCTGACGTCCATGTCCATGCTGGTTGTAGCAAGAAAGAATAGAAGTGAAATGCAGCCAGGCAGATTCATTGTCAATCACTAGATAGTGAGTTTGGGGTAGTTTATCACCAAAAAAGACTGTCTGGGCAAGATTTGGGTAGCCCAATTCGGGAGGGGCTTTACCTACAAGCCGAACAAACATTTTCAGGAATAACACAGCTAGAGTTGATCACATCCTGGAGCAAGAGATAGACCAGATGACTTTTAAAGTCCCCTCTCCAGTCTATTTTTCTGCAGCTGTAGCTGCTCTTACTTGTCCCTTTTACAGACAATATCTGTTGTAGTACTGGCTATGAAGCAATAATACCAAATTGTTCATTGCTGAAGAGGCTGATCATTCCTTATTTTAGCCAATGGAACAAGACCAGAAACTGTTTTTTTGATTTCATCTCTGTACTTGAATCCCATGAACAGCAGTAACTTCCAGCAGAACATCACGTGTCTGCTTAGGGACAAGAGCCGGTCTCTAAGTATTCTTTACATTAATGTATTTTCAGGCAGTCTTTTCCCCCAAAACTGAGACAGTAAAAAACCCAATAGATACAAATAATAATGTTTGTTCAGAAAGGCAGGCAATAAACCTTTGACAAACAATGTCACTGTAATGCTTAAATAGTAATTGTACTGCCTAAGGCATCTGATAAAGGATTCTAGTGTTCTTGCTATATTGTGTCAGGCAGATGCATCAATCAAACTCCATAATGGACTAAATTGGGGAATAGGGTACTGCGAATAAACAGTTCTAAAAAGAGGTGAAACTTGGTGACAAGCAGCCTTAACAGACCGATCTTGATTCTAAACATAGAAGCAATTTTAGGGCTTCTCTGGAGGCAAAGGACAATTATTGCCTAAACAAATAAACCAGTGTCTCGGTACCTCAGGCATTCACTAAAGTTAGTTTGAAACACAATTTTGAGACCTTAGTAGTGGAGTTTCAGGGAAGTTGTAGCTTGACCCATTAACTTTCATTGAACTGTATATGGACATCCTTTTAGATAATCCATAAACTAAACTGGAATAGAATGAGAAAACTGGAATGTGTTATGATTTTAGCACCAATTCTGCTGCCAACAAAAATAACTAGGTCTTAACTAAGATTGAATATATGTCAGACTCTGAATTTGAATCCACATGAACACTGCACACTCTAAGGTTCTTAAGTTCAATAAAAGACCTGAACTTCAGCTCCTATATGGAGCGTTTATTTAAATCTGTATGGTAAGTTGGCAGCAAATTTGACTGTTAAAAAAAAAGGGGGGGGCTTATCTGGCTCTTTCTACTGTATTGTGCTGAGTGCTTCAGTGCCTTGTATGTGAGCATGGAGTCCAGAGCCTACAGATTTGTGCTTGCATTCATACATGCACCATGTACTGGACGGTATTATAGTACGACAGAGGAAAAAAACTTTCCGAAGAGCTTTTCCCCCAAGAACAATGGTTATTCAAACTCTGAGAACAATTTTAAACGTCACAAGGATTTAGGTTTCTCTGCAATATTTTAACCTCTGTTACAACTTGTAGTTGAATTTCACTCACACTCTCTCCCAAAATTAGCTGAAGAAATTTTCTATAAGGATTAACTGAGATAGAAAATTCACATAAACAGTTTATGTGAATAAAATCTCCATGGTCCTCATGGCATTATGATTTTAGTGAAGTCTTGAAGCTAATGCATAATCTTATTTATGTTACATCACCATCCTGTGACTTTCCATCGAATGTGATTTTACTTCGAATGCAAAGCTACATCAGCATGTACAGCGGCGCGACTGCAGTGTTTTTGATGTGGTATCACATTGCTCCAGTGCTATGACTTGGTGCTTTTGCATCTGAGAACGACCTGGCTGGTAAGCAGCTGCTCAGTTGCGATGTTGTTCTTTATCAGAAGAATTCAAAATAGCTCCACAATCCACAGTGTATCACCCTGTTTAAACAATTGCATCTGCCTGAAGAGATGCTGCCTAGCTACATTGTAATACCATTTTCATGCATATGGCATTATGTTTTGTGTGCACAAAAATAAAATACAGATTGAAAAACTGGGCCATTATCTTCCCTCTTTACCGACTGAAGTGTGGGCAGGTTTCTTCTAGTAACTGAATTTTATTAGTCTTTGGATTTTTCTGATTTCTTGTTTGCTAATCCAAGTGCAATGATGCTTTCTTGGAGGTTTTCTTCTTCCTTCTTTGTGTTTGTTCTGGCACCTGTACCATGAATTCTTTATTTAGTTTTCTTCTTTACTTCCAGTGCTTCTTCTGCCATGCAACAGAGACACTTCTATGACTTACTGTCATAGTGCCACTATAGTATTTTGTGTAATTCAGGGAACGCAAGTTTCCTTTTATTTTAAATGTTTTCTTTTTACTTTCCGGTTTGATTAAGTTTATTTTCTTACTAGCATTGCTCTGACACTTCAGATCTACATATCCTTGCTTCTCGTTCTTCCTGTACATCTGATCATACTTTCTCTGTCATTATTTTGACATCATAAAATATATTAACATAACTAGGATGAGGGAACATTATTTATAGGAACGAGCACCCTTTCTGTACACACTCCTGTTGGATTTCCATTGAGTCAGTACACATGTTCTTAAAAAAAAAAAAAAAGAAGAAAAAAATGCTGCTGTTTCTATTTTTTCAACTCTAGGAAATAACCACCCACATTAAAACTGGAAAGGATGACACTGTGGTAGCATTACCATGCAGTACAATACTCTGGCTGCAAAAAGCAGCCATACTAGATCAAAACAAGATCCATGAAATGCCATATTCTGCCTCCAGCTGTGACCAAAACCAGAACACTGAAAAGAGCACAAAAAAGGACAAGTCTAGGTGAGATTTCCCCCAAGTACTTTCTCAGTCATTTGTGGCTCACCAAGCAGCTCAGTTCAAAAGATATTAAGTTTGTAATGATGAGGAGATCCAAGTTTTCACACAAAAATTATCCAGTATTCCACGCAATTTTTTCCATACTGTAATAAAAAATGTTTTTTAATGCACTTGATATAATTGCCTATATTTAATATTGCTATAAACACAAAAAGAGAAAAGCCAGCAACACAAGGTAATTTATCCGTAGACTAAAACACCGTTTACTCTAGTAATGTATACATAGGATGTTTTCTAAACTCCATTAATTATAGATGAGAAAATTTTTTGTCAGATCAAGTTTTGTTAGATTAGAAAGTGGATTCGAACAGTTTGGAGCTATTTCAAAATTAAGTTTTCACAAATTGTTTTGACATTTCTTTTCACAGAGTTTGAAGGTACAAAGGCATGAAGCAACCGGAAAGGGAAAAAAATTTACCTCAAGTGTAACCTCATGAGTTTTTACAGTCTTTTTAAGGGAAGTTAGCTGGGTCTAATTTTATTCCTAAGAATTTATGCATCCCTAACATTACTTGGTTGCAGTACAGAGAACTCTTAAAGATCTACATGAATAGGTAGCAACATTGTATTCCTCTCCTACATACAGCTTGTCTTCCATGCGGACAGTATCTAAACTGTGAAGTATTATTGCAGCAGGATAAAAAGTCTCCTATTACTTGGAAAGAGCATGAGCTAAGGAATGCATCATGAGTTTAAAAGTTAGCTTTGATGTGAATTTTGCTAAAGCATTCATACATCTGATGTGTGCTGACTCTTCTGATCAGTCATTTAGCTGATCTGGCTTGGAGAAGGTTAGCATTTCCACCTAATCGTGATCACTTCAATCTTTCATGCAGCTATGCAGAGCAAGCAGTCTGGGAAACCCTGTGGCAAAATGGTCATCAGTGCCAGACTGATAAAACATTTAGCATTTGTCAGCTACTGGAGAAAAATAGAATATAAATCAAGCACAATACTTTGGCCTGAAAATACTAATGGGATAAAGTTACATTACATTTTTTTTCTTTTTCAAAAAATAAGTCTAATGTAGAGATTTTGACAAAGATTGAACAGAAAACCAGGAACTTTATCTCAAGCATTGTAGAGCGACTTTAAACTTTATTTTGGAAATATTAGGACTATGTAACATACAATTTTTTTTATGGTTGAATCCTGTCATTGCTCTTACACTTTTCTGTTCTTGAAAACCTTGCAGTGGCTACTAAATGAAGTTGCAAATTACATACATGCATTCAATGCTTTTCTTTGAAGCTTCTTCTTCTCCGATTTTTCTTTAAATCTCTCTTGTAATTTCTGAAACACTTCCAGACCACTCCTGAAAAGTCCAGAATATCATCAGATTGATCGTTCTGTTCTTTACTCATTTTCTAAACTAGTTTTCTGATGATCAGCCTCACACAACACTTAATCTCTCCATTACAAGCAATGAATTGTGGATTATTTGCTTAGTTGAGCAGAGGAGCCACTTTTCATGAAGAAACTGGCTGATGGTGCACTGTGGACTTGAATTTTATTCACAGACCTCCTTTCCAGTCCTAAAAACTTTTCCTATACCTCCCTCAGCTGATGTCTGTGCAGACGTACAAAGGCATGCCTCTCACTTATTTCACATGTAGTTACTTCAGGAAGGTTTTCTCCTTTTGCAGTCACTACTATGTCAGTCTGTCTACCAAAGACAAAGCAGCTTAGGGAACACCTTCACCAATATCTATAGCTACCAAGTTAGCTATGGAATGACAGAGATCCTCTATTCCCTCAGTAGGTGCTTTATTTCCATAGTTATGTACCAGATGGTCAGGGACAAGCCACCACAAAGGGCTAGAGGGATTCTTCAGTAGAAAGGATCAAAAAAGAAAGAACTGCTAAAAGATGACATTTTCTTCACCTTGCCTACGAAACTTGTTTCCACTTGTAGTCTACACAGTCTCTCCCACTCCCACTTTCTGCAGGAAATGAAGCAGAAGTCTTACGGGTATCGGAAGGGAGTTTAGAAACACGGGGAAAGTAGAGGAGATGAGTACCCAGATCCCCACCTTTTACATCAGAATCGGTAGCTGAGCTGGAAGTGGGGAGGATTAGTGTCAGGGCACTGCATGAGCTGGGGGACCACAGGGGGGACAATTAGGGCAAGGCCTGGCGGCCAGGACTCATCCTACCGCCCCAGCCACGAGCAGAGCTGTCAGGGGACACCGGGGCAGCTCCATCCCTGGGCATCAGGCATCTCCCTGGGGACAGGGATGGGCAGAGGCTGGGCTGGTCCGTTGACCAGTAATGCTGTGGGGAGCTGGAGACCAACACGGTTGCGGTGTTACTGGAACAGAGACTGATGGCCATGGGGAGCTGAAATGGGGTCCTGGGCCCTAGGCAACTGGGATGAGGTCCTGGGGAGGCTAGGAAGGGACAGTCAGGGCTGTTGGTGACCTCAGGGACATGACAATTGTGTTGTCCCTTACCCCTGCCAGGTATTTTTCACTTCATATCCCTGGATCTTCCCATCAAATCCTGCTTCCGTTCAACTTCTTGTTCATCTTTTCAGCTGTCCTTGTCCTGCTGCCTTCTCAACTACATCCAATTTCTAGCTCCTGTACTTCTTTTCCTGCTTTTCTTGCTCCCTTCTTCCCCATTTTTTTCCAGTCATGGTAGTCCTTGTTTTCATTTTCTCCTCTCACACCCTGGGTCCCCATAAATGATGCCAGAGTAACCCCCCACTGAATCTGGCAAATCAAATTACGAGTATTGAGGATACATACTCACTTGCTTTCAGTTGTCTTGTATTTTTTGACCCCCTAAACTTTTTCCATTGGTTGTACAGACTGACCTAGCTAACAACTTTAATCCTGTAGTCAAACAGCTGGCTTTTCTCAGTTCACTCATCTCTTACAAATTACTCAAGGCATGGTTACTCCTTTGTCAGCTTTTGTGGAGAAGCTTGGCCCTCTCAGGCTACGTTCATGTTAACAAGTACTAGGATCAAACAGGAACAGAGCTGAGGATCGAGGTATTCAACACGTACACTGTTTGTGCAAGTTTCCTTCAGGCTAGCTCTAACCCAGGAAGTAGAGGAGAGCCCTGGAAGAGTTTGGAATCTCTCCTCTGAGGAAGCACAGATGCTTCCGTTTGTCCACTACGATGGCTTGTGCCATGTTCAAACCCTTGGTCTTCATTGTAAGGGGAAAAAAAAGTTTGAAACATATGCTGTACTTCAACAGCAGGAGAAGAAAGCATGCCATTTCTGTGTCCTCCAATTCATCTGGGTGTTAAGAAGCCTAAAATTTCTCTTGAACCCTGGGTCAAAAAAGGAGCAGAAAACATTGCCTTTCTGTTCTGAAGAGACAGAATATTGGGGATGGAGGTGTGAACGGAAGGCAAGCAGAGCAGGAAGTAGTGCAAGCACTGGAGAGAGCTCTGAAGAGCTGTGGTCTGTGGTGAGAAAGTGGCTCCTCTGCCTGATCCCAGCTTTCACCATATATGCTCTTGTTTTCTAGACACCTGATGAGTCTCTGACATCCCCTTTGCTGAAGTGGTAAGAGCTCACAACTGCTCTTGAAGATGATGGAGTTCATCTTTGAAGGTGCAAGCTTCAGTGAACGTTACTTATCTTACCTTAAGAAATAAGGAAAACTTCAGCTAGGTTGTTCATATATGCAGCAGCTGCTTGTACATTTTTCTTAAAGTCAAATACCTGAAAACCTAAATATTTTAGTTTAGATAGCCAGCCACAGTATCTTCAAGGAACTGTGTTATGATTTTTTCCCCCTTGTTTAACACCTCTTCATAGGCTGAACTCTCCAGCCAGGCTATGTGTTCTTCAACACTGTAACAGGGGACTGTACAATAAAGCAAACTCTTCTTACCGACATTGTTTTGCTCAGAAAGCCTGTGCTGCAGAGGAAGATGAGAGTATTAAGATTATGAACTACAGCTGCCTGAGGTAGTACAGTAGTATTTCATTACTGAAGTATTTTAATTGTGAGCCAAAATATTTCAGATTTTGTTTACTTCTGAAGTTCAAATTTTCCACTGTTTAATTTCCCTAAATAGCCTTAATGCTATGCAGTCTGAAAATGGTCCTAGAGATCTCACACTGGACATTCAAAATTAATGAAGCTGTTTTTCCTTAGTCTCCCAGCGTTACTGGTCTTCACAATGGACGTAATAATGGAATGTCACCGTTAAGCAGAGTTGCGAAATTAGATTAATGTTAAAGCATGTGATACTGGAATATAAACTCTTTGAAAAACTGTTGTAAAAGTACGAACGTGTTTAAATAAGATAACTTGAGGATCATAATTGTGGAATTAAGCAGGATTGTTGGAAATTAGGCAGATATCTAATCTACTAAAACTTTGACTTCAATCTACAGACATATTAGGATTTTGTAAAGCCACTGTAAGAACACTGCAAATTGAATACAAATACTAATTCTGAAAAGTTTGTGCAGCATCTTTATTCAGGAGCTCTCTTTTTAGTAAGCATAAACAAAGTTTTCAACATGCTCCTTGTACCAGCATGCAATTGTTCTTCACGTGTAGCATACTGCAGTATTTGCTAACAATAAGTGTGACCTTCAGCAAGCTCATACCTGGATTTCACTGGTTCCAGGGTGGTGGTGGTGAGGGAGAAGCATTCTTACCAACTACAATCTTCAGCCTGTTTTAGTGCTGTCAGGTCAGAAACATTCACACACTGCTCTTCTTTAGGATACTAATCTGTCCGTGGTGATGCACTCTCAGGTTTGGATTGCACAGACAGTCACATTGTGTTCCTATGAGTTTATGGGCAATGTCATACCTGCTCATATGCAAGCAACATAACCCGCCGAAGATCCCCCTGGTGACTCAGGAACTTTAAAGTTTGATGATAACATAACTCAGCTTTGGAAACATCACTGTTTTTAATAGTGGCACATGCTTGTCTGTTACCATGGCGTGTTAATGACACTTATTGTTTTGTCAGAATTGCCTTAAAAATGTCTGTAAGGGATCTTTACTGTATATGTTTACAGTGCTTGCTCTTTGTCAATTGGAGGAGACACTATGGCTTAGCAGGCTCATGCACAGATTTCATAGGATGTCAGAACAAAATGATTTTTTATTGAGAAAGGGTCAAACAAGTTGTGCTTTTTGTTGTGTCACACTAAACAATATAAGAAGCATGTTAAAAAAGTTCAGGGCTCTCACTAGAAGGCAAAGGCTATGAGAAATGATTTAAAGCTACATTATCCTGTTTCTAATTCCTTTTCTTTCTTCCTGCGGAAATGTAATTGCAAGAGGCTGAGAGAAGGGATTGGAGCGTTGGCTTCTATGTCAGCCTTGAAGAGAGTCATAAAGTCTCTTTTATGGGTTTCTCTCTAGCCTACTTCTACTTTTCCAAATTAGAGAAGACAATATGACAATCTTAGCTAGCTCTGATCTTATGTCTTAATTTGCAAACTCAGCAGCAATGTCAGTGCCCAGCTTTAGCGGATGTGAGGAAATATTTTTGAATTTAAACAATTTTCCACTGACCTGCAGTAAAGGCCCTTTTTACAATTGTCTGCACGTTACTTTAAAGACCTCCTTCCCCTGAAATTTAATAGGTTTTGATAATAAGTATTCTGGATATCTAATGTCTGTCTCGGGATGTCTGTCAGATTATAGATACAGAAGTCATATGTGCAGCTGGAAGATTCAAACAATAAATTAATTGTGCTGAAAATTTTCTGAATTGAGCACAGCAACAATAAACACTAGAAATATATAATTCTATGAAGCAGTGGAAGATTTTTTTTTCATACAAATATGCTGAGGACTGGCTCAGATTTTTTAATGTATTTTGAATAATTTTTATCTAATCTCATTATGTATAAAAACCTGACAACCTTACTGTACCCTGTATCTATTCCTCCACATTTCCTGACATCACTTCATAAAATACTTGAAGCTCCAGCATTCTGCTGCTGCTGCTGTTGGTGCACGTTGGTCATGACCTGGAAGGACCACCCACTCCTGTAAAAGAGAGGGTAAGTCTGTCTCTATGCTAATTTGATTTTAGACCTCCTTTGAAGAAAAAGTACATGTATCCTTCAGCCAGCTTCAGTCTGGGCTGAGCTGCTTCTGTGATGCAAGTTTTGGTCTGCAGCAGCCATTTATAGCCGTGTGCATAAGGTAGAGGGTGTTTTGTGAGTGTATGTGAGAAGGGGAAGGGAAATTTTTCTTGGTACTTTTGTTTCTTCTCCACTTGAAGAAAACCCAGATAGTTTGCTACGTCTATTTAAAAAAATGTCCAAGGAAAAAAAAAGCATTTATATTAGCCAAAATGAATCTTTCGTTGATGAGATGTGATTGATCACTTTGAAAGGAAAAAAGTAATATCCTATGACATATAAATCTAAGTGTATCAGTTAAAGATCTAAATCATTTTATTTGCCACAAAAGAAGCACTTGTAATTAGGAACGAAAAATGCAGTAAGCCAATGAAGAAAAAATAAAGTTATTGAAGTGATTTTGCAAATCACAGTTAATTGAGCCACAAACAAAGCAGCAAATAAAGGAAATAATGTGGTAATTGGAACCCTCATCCCTTATTGGCGTACATTATGGCTTGCTATCTTTTAGCAGTATTAAATCATTGCATGTGCATGTTGCCAAAAAAACTCTTCATTTCCTTTTAGTGACTTCTTACTGCCCTCAGTTGAAGTTTAATAGAAAAGGAAGGACATGATGTAGTTTTAATGACAGGAAACCCATGGCTTCCAAATGAATAAATTCCATCACTGGCTGCCACAAAGTGTGCTAATTATTTCCTTTGATAAATTAAAAGCCGTAAAAGTCCAAAGTATATAGCATGTGGTTTACAGTTATAGTCTGCCTGCCTGCATTATTGAAAGTTCGTATAAACCTCATTATTTTAATTTAATAAACATTATAATTATTTTTTACACCAGTAGGCTGTATAGAAAGCATATGTCAAAGGCAAACTCGTCTGACAGAAGGGTAAATAGCCCACAAACTGAATAAGCAAGAAACATGATGTGTCATCTTGTGATAGCTCAAGTTTTTTATGATACTTTTGAAGGAGCAGATGCTTATTTTTTAGCTTTATAAACAAGAGACTAGTGACTACATTTATCCCTTAAATGAGTATTTCATTCTGCAAAGCGTGCTTTGATGAATGATACAGTCCCTTGTGTTTGAGAACAGAGGCTGAGAAAACTTGGGAAAAATTTAGGGAAATGTAGAGAGGAGAATGGAGATTTTATGATAAACATTGCAAGGCAAAAAACCCAAACCAACCCTATTCCACCAGAAGGAATGAAAAAGATATCCAACAGTGATGTAAATAACCAGAGCTGTTTTGTTTTTTTTTTCCATCCAAAAAAAGACCATATCCAGTGAGGGCCAGAATATTTTTAATGACTGTTGTATTAATGACATTCAGGCCTGCTCAGTACCTCATGGGATTAGACCTTCATCTTAATTAAAAAAAAAGATATATTGGATATCTTGGCATAATAATTCCAAAGCATTTTAAAAGGCAAATGCTTTACTTTCAGGGTAGCCAGACAATCCGGTAAAAGAAATCTCTTACAGTGCCAAATCCTTTGCTGTGTCCTGATCTAATGCACCTGACTCCAACTGTAAACTGACCCAAACGCGCTTTTATAATAAAAAAAAATAATTTAGCTGGGCTGCATGACTAATTTTGCTAAGTGCATTCATTCAGCTGAGACTAGGAGTTTCTGGAGACATGAGACAGCAACACTGTGCCAGAACAGAGGGCACAGGATCACACGGCAGCTATCTGGAACCAGCAGCGAGATGAGCAGAGCTAGGTCTGGCAGGACCAGGACGAGGCAAAAGACAGGCAAAACATTTTTCCCTCTTAAATTTCAAATGCAGGTTATAGAAAGCAATCACAGATACTGATTCAAATTACAGGAACTGGAGCATGTAGTGTTTTTCCACACTGCCTGACCAGATGTGTAACAGAGGTGAGTATGCTCAGAGACCTCTGTCTTGCCGTCGGGGAGGTGAAGCTCCCAAACGACGGGATCAGCGTGTCTCCTCAAACAGGTAATGCTACAGCTCATATCTGAGAGCTTCTTTGAGATGCTGACTGGACTATGTTGTCTCCCCAGCACAAACCAAACTCGGCTGAGCAATACAAATGTATGGCTCGTCTGACTTGCTTGTGCTGGAGAGCAGCTTTCCTGCAAGTATGTGGGGAATATTGAAACCACTTCCTATGTATGTCTATGACCAATTAATTCAGTAGTTCAGTGTAAAACTAAGGATGTATTTGCCCTGTTCTTAGAAGTATATGCTTAGACTTTATGAAGCAAATTCAGATTTCCATGTGCTATAGGGCTGAAGTCAGTGGATTTGTATCTAGTTGCAGTGATGCTGACTTGGTGCTAAAACGACTGGATGTATCAGCTAGAATTTATCACTTTTAGAGTGACTGACACTGCACCATGTTATGGGGAAATATGTTATTCTCTGGAATAAAAAAAAAAAGAAAAAAAAGTACTTGACTTTCTCATAACGTATCTGAGTAAACTTCTGAGTGACATTATTCTGCCTTTTGGTGAACTGAAATGGAAACATACTTCACTTTTTGTTTGATGTGTCATACCGGACCTTTTCTGTCATTTCATTATTACACGGTAACAGGGAAAATGATTTTGATGGAAATAGGGTAAGAAGTTTTCTGAATCTTTTTAGCTGAAAGGGAGGTTGAAAGAGAACTGGGGGAGGTGTTTTAATATTCTTGCAGAAGTAATTGGTGTTGCAAGGAAATGTAGGAGGGTGAATTCTTCCACATTTTAACATACTGCAGCCTCAGGAGTACTGAAATATACCATACATTCTAGGTGAGGTCTATTTAATTGCAAAGAGTTAAATAAAGTCACACTAAAATGCCAGATCTGTAGTAACACTTGCAAGAATATCACCTTGAAGAAGGGCACACTGCTTTTGCTTTTAGATGTCATTGCTCCTCTTTATTAATAAACCTATCAAAAAGAGAATAAAGGGCTATAAACATGATAGTAAGGTCAAACCCATTACAAAATAAAAATACCGTGGTAAACTGCCACAAGATTCTAGTGTACAAATGACTGTTGTCTAACAATTAACGGACCCATCACAGGCTTGTTTTGTCTGTTGCATGGAATTTGGCAGAGTCATGGTAGTGCTTCTTTATTTTGGATTATAAAGACATATTAGTCCCTGCTTAGAAAATGCAAACACACTTTGACTGTGCAAAGGAATTCTGCTCCTTTGCTCTTCCTTTTTCTTATTCCATACTTTTTTAATTAACGGGAGGAAGATAAGATTACTTCTTCTTTAGAGATTATTTGCTTCATTGATTTTTCCTTCTGTAATCATAACAGATCTGCTTGTAAGCTGAAAATGACTTCCATAACAGCTAACTATGCTTATTCTCATAGTATTTTACTTGGAAGAATAGTTAACTTTTTTATTAACGCTGTTGTGAAACCAGCTATAGACACCAAAATTGTAGGAGTTTTCCATGAAATACTTTTGGGACTTGAACACCTGATTAATATTAGCAGCATGGAGCAGAAATATTTTGTTTTAAAGAGTTTCGTTATCTCTTGACTATTTCTTCTCGTAGTTGTTCTTCAGATAATGATGTATATTTTTTGTCTTAAATTTTATAGGCATTGATTTTTCTCTTTGAAAATACATTATTATATTTAGAGAGAGGTATGTGAACATCTTTTGCACCATGTGCAGAAAAACTTTTGTCTGTAAATTCTGTGGAAATATAAGATGTATCAAGGCTTATACGCAGTCTTGTAGTTCAAAGGCAACTGAGACGCACATAGTATTTAAGGAGCAGATAGATGGGGGAAGACAGGGTTGTTGTTGAAATCCTTCCATCTTCCCATGTGTCAGAGGTTAAAGGCGGCCCTTAGTGAGCTGGACAGGACTGTGATCAAATGGGTAGTCTGTATCTGGCCAGCTTTTCAGTCAAAAGCGAATAGGAACTACCTCTCCGTGAAAAGATATTTCAGTTGACGATGAGAAACAGAAGGAGGACGGGCTGTGGTTTCTTTCTATACCTGCAGGAGGTCAATGTAAGGGATGGTGATGAAATTCTCCCCTTGATTTTTCTGGGCTGTTTACAGCTCATGTAGTACAACACCACAGCATGTGTGAATGAGGATATGGCACAAGATCTCTCTGATGTTCTGGGGTAGTATAAATGCGTGTTCCAATGTTTTCTTTTGTTTAGGTGCTAGACAAGTTCTTGATTTAAAGGCTATAAATCAAACACTCTTCCATACTCTAAACATGTCACTGGCATTCCCTGGAGCGTAGTTTGGGGCTTCTTGGTTCCAGGTTAGGAGTAAGCAGCAACTTTTTTCTGGATGGTGTGACCACTTCTGCTCTATCCAGAGAAGCACAGAGCAGGGACATGGTGAGACTCTGGTGCGTTTTGTGACACAAGTCCACCTTCAAAATATGGTGCCTGTTTACCTTGTTATTAACTCATCCAGTATCTTATTTTCTGGTCATCTGTAAATTTGGGGAAAGAGAGGTTAATTTTTAATGGAGATCATGGTATTCCTGCTTCATAACAACAGTGGTCAACTTGAACCATGGGCTTCTTCTGAGTAATCTGAGTTTGACTTGTCTAAATCCTGTATCATACCAGTAGTGAGGCTGTGGTAACAGAGGAGCTCCATGGTCATCCTAACACCCAGTTTAAGTGAACCGAGACTTAGGACCTGCCTGCACGTCCAGCCAAGTCCAGTCACACAGCAGGGCAGCAGGGTTCCTGGAGAGTCCCTCTGAGCTAGCGTGTCCCCACTCCGCTCCGTTCTCTGAGGGAGGTCATGCATGGGACCCAGTCCTAGGGAAACTTCCTATGTGCAGCTCATAAACATTAGCCAGCTTTACACAGCGGGATTTCTTTTTTTGTTTTCTGATATTTTTTTACCAGTTGTTTTACCCGAGAATTTGCTCAGTGGTCTACTTATGAAGAAAATCTAATCCACCATCTGACTTGGGTCTGTGCAGAATGGCTGAGACTCAGGAAGAGAGGATTATTTTTAAGTTGGCCTTGATGCATTCTGATTGGCAGAATAGGATGTACAGTTATCACGCTGTTTTCTCATTTCCAGATGCCATGGCCAACACAGGCCGGTGTAAAGCTGTAGATGCAATTACCACTAGAAAAATGTTAGATGGCTGCATTTGTTGAAACATGGGGTTTCTTATTGTCACAAATGTTTTATCTGCCTTTTTCTGGTTTCTGTCCCTATCAAGTGAGTGAGCTACAATAATATTGTGCTATGATATATAATGTTTCTGTTGCCATGAGGTGGAAAAGCAAGAGGGTTAAATATCAAATGGTTTGCTTGAAGCTCTAATTTGAAATCCCATCAGGGTCACTTGTTTACTAGCACTAATAGTTAACTAGTGCACAGCCTTTAAATTACTGCTTATTACAGCGGTGCTGTTCACACCACTGTGCTTAAGGACCTGTCAGCATTTCCAGTGGAAAACTCTACTTTCAAAGGCTTATGACTTTGTCATGAATATTTGCTCTGAACTTGCCAAATGTCATCTCAGGTTAGAAACAGATTATTTCCTTTATTGGAGACTACTTGACATGAGTGGGGAATAAATCAGCTTTCAAATTATTTCGAACATACAAAAAGCTGACTGAAATATTTCCCAACTGCCATAGTGTACTGTATTTAAAATAATGTAAATGACGAGGGTTCTGGGACCCTGGGCTAATGAAGGGGCAAGGCAGTGACAAGAATGAATGTAAAAGTACCTTGATGTATTGTAGCTTTGCAATGAGTTCTGTCATGGTAACAACACATATTGGCAAATTTCTGTAGCTTTTGCATAACATCGCCAAGGCTTCGGCCGTTACAACTCAGATTTTCCTCAGTGCTTTGATACTTCAATTTACTCCTTTATATTGACCTTTTTATTCCCATCTATCAGATCTAACTGTGCTCTGGCAGATGTGACTTTGGTTTGATTCTTAGCTGTCCATAGACATTTTTGTAGCCTGAGAGATGTAATAAGGATAACCTTGTGTCTCATTTGCACCATCAGTGATGATACCCCACCGCCACCTTCCAAACCCCAGTGCCTGGTCAGATGCAAGGAGGCAAGTACTGCTTCAAGACCTCAGCTTCTGTGCTGGAAATGGCACTCGGAATTCTCAAGTTGGAGCAGTATTATTTTGTGGGAATTTCCTCTTGACTTTCAGAAAACAGATACTTCTTTATGCTTTTCTTTGCTACTGATCAGTATTCAAGGAATATTGTTTTCTCCAGAACACAACTCAGAGATTTTAATGGTGAATTTCTTTGTGAAGGAACAACTTTCATATTTCTGTTGATGTGATGGAGGACTTCTCTTTCCTTCTTTGTTTTTGCTTTTGTTTCTTAATTTTCCTTGAACAATACATGTACCTAGAGTCCAGTGTTTTAAATTTTGCTAAATTTTGTTAACCAGTTTGAGTTACCAGAATACTTCACAAATAAAATTAGTGTCTTCCTTGATGACAGGTGTTCCACTGTACTAAAACTGGGCAGACAACAGTTTCAAACTTTCAGAGCTCTTTAAGTTGCCTTTATTTTTTTAAATACTGCTTTGATAAAACTGATATTTTCAAAACTCACACAATGTGCTAAAGCACACATTCATAGACTACTGTTTTGGAGATTTCATTGCACATTTTTGAGAAATCTCTGAATCTACATGTCAGGAAGCAGCTAAGTGTGCAACAGTCCCCTGGAGTCAGCTTCTGCTCTGTGGTTTGGGATGCATTTTCTGCTGGCCAGCCTTCAGGTTTCGAGGTACAATATTCCCACAGCACTGTTGTTCGTGCTTTCTTGTTCACAACGACATTGTGTCCTATTCAGCATTCTTATGTCTCTTGCAGTCTGCTTGTAGGTGTTAACCAGGGAAAAAGATGCATATGCTAATAAGTAATATTTCCTGGAGAAAAAAATACAAGCATAAATTTCACCGAAGTGTGTTTTATTTTTAAAGGGAGAGCCAGCACCTAGTGCAAGTAAATATAATTTTATCTCTGCATTTTGCAAAGGATTTAAAGAAGTTACTGGAAGAAATATGCATGCAACTGCACCAAATAACCACTCAGAAAGATGAGTGAAACCACACTGTGAAACAAGGCCCAGGGGAAAGTAAATATGACAGCTTTAAAATTAGTTTTGAGATCTGATAGGAATTGGTATATAAGCTGGGGAAAGGAAAGGTCAGATTCAAAATGGGGTGTAAGAAAGACAGCTGGTAGGCCCATAACCCTGAATATGTTGTGTTTTTTGACATCAGGGTCAATGCAGGCGCAGCAAGATAAGTGAGAAGATTTCAAGAGTTATTTATTATTTTCCATGCAATAAGATATGCAAGAAACAGAAAGTAAGTGGGAAATGCATAATTGTTCCTCCAGGTTATCCACACAGTCTTTAAACTGCACAGGAATACTCCATGCTAGTGGTAAATGGTAGCTTTTGCCCACCGAATTTATTGTGGATCAAATGTACAATGATTAAAGCTGAAAAGCTGGATAAAATGAATTGCAGTGATGTTGCAATGGAAGCTTGAAAGGAGAGGGTGAAAGACCACTCTAAGGCAAAGATGCTCTGAAGTGTCAGGGCTACCAGTGATGAACTCTATCGTTCATCAATAGTATAAGCTAGGATTACAGGAATATTATTTTAACCCCTTGGCTTTGCCATGAACATCTGTGTAGAATTCATCTATTGGGCTTATGAACACATCATGCACACTCATGTCTCCACTGATCTGAGTGCAATGCTAACAGCGTTGATTCATTGTTGTGCTGATTATGCTCAATGCAGAAAAAAATTAACCTTGAAAAACAGTAAATTTACTTTCCTTCGAAATCTTTGTACCCCATGCAGATGTTAATTATTTCCTATACTATTTCTGTCATTTAGGTGAAGGATCCATGTGTGCCTTCCATGACCCCAACTAGGTTGTTAGCCACAACAGAGAAACAGGACTTCAGAGGGGTTGCTACCCTTCACTGAATAGCCTGTCAGCCAGAGAATGATACAGAGCACCTTCAAAAGGTCCCCTAAGTAATGAGCACTAAGGGGGGTTATAATGGGCCCATCATTAGTTCCAGCTAATATTTTGACCTAAAGCCCACATATACTACAGGTGTCATGCAGGGCCACCATAGGATTAATCTGCAGGATGTTTTGTGGCTATATGATGACAACACATTTCTTCAGCATGTTTCCCAACTTGTAAGCCTTTATATGTATTTTGTATAATGCAAGTAAACTATGACCTCTTGCTTACATTGTTTACTTTTTTCAAGCTTAGTCACCCACAGTGACCAATGAATCAAGTACATAGCCATACAAAAGAGAAAAATAAATAGCAGGGCACTGAAATCTTAACCTTTAACAAGCACGCAACAAAATGTAAATACAGGTACTAGAAAAACTCTTCCTTCTTCCTATTGTGCGTTTCCTTCAACTGATTTTTCTTCCCCAGAATCCTGGTACTACTTACAATTTTGAAAAAGTTGATGACTTGGGCACTCCAATACTGCATACATTTTTATGGCTGTCCTGTAAACTCATCCCCTGCCATCCATGAAGGTCTTGGTTTCATGGGAAATAATTTGTTTTGTTCTTTCCATTGATGTGTCTGTTTTCCACTTTATCCAACTTATTCACTTATTCACTCAAGAAGTTGGACATTCTTGCCTTCAGACTTGATGGTTAAGGATCCTAATCCTTGCAGCTGCTAAGTATTCACCTTCTCTGAAGTCAGAGTTTTCCTTGCTTGCATGTTGGTAGTTTCTGTGTATCGCTTCCTAAAGGCTGGCAGTCATTTTGTAACCTGAACTATGCAAATGCTAATATTATTCCTATTTCTCAACCATATTTAGGGATGAATTCATCTGACTCCATTTGTCACTCATCTCCACATGGTGTAGACAGTTCTATTTTATTAACCTATGCAGTCAAACTGCTGAGTGAATTTCATGTGACTGTAATCTGGCAGTCATATTGTAGAATGCATCAATTATGAAAAGATAATTCAAACAGTTTTACCCAGTAGTACCAAATAGACATCAGAAGTTCATGACCAGCTTATTTGGTAATAGTATATTTAATACAAGAAGGAGTCAATATTTGACTGATAAGTGCCTTCTTTTAAATTCTTTGCACATTCAACACACTTCTATAAGATTTTTCTACTCTTTAATCACTGCTATCAAAAACATGTACACCCAAAATGCTGGGTGTTTTTTAAACTTACAAAGATGAAGAAACAGGGAATTTGAGATTGTGCTCCAACATCAGTTTATGAAAGCAAAAATATCTAATAAGAAGGTAAAAACATATATTCTTTACTGATGGTACAAATTGAGCAAAATTTTCAACTTAGCTTGTAAACTGCAAGCTTATTCTCAGATTCACTCATATACAGAGTGCAGGCTAGATATTTGTATGTGCACTCCTACAGAACTTTTTTCTTCAAATTAAGTAACTGCAGATGAACACAAGTTGCTTTTCTCTCTAAGCAGGAACTTGGTAAGAGACAAGTATGTAGTTCATGAAGAAATCTTAGACGTCAGTTTAAAATCAGTATTACCAAAGCTTACCGTATTTCTGAATACCTGTATAATCAACATTTAGGTTAACTATGCACACTCGATGCTGAAATACTTGTTAGAAATGGATTCTGCATAGCTCTGCCAATTTAGATAACTTATTAGAAGGCCTTATTATTTTGAGGAGTTGGATAATGTTAAACTCTAAAAGGACTTTGCAAATAATTTCATTCATTGAGAGACAGCACTTACCAGAGAAGAGAAAAAGTATTTTAGATGACATTTAACTCGACTTCATTAGGACACGCGGCCTTGAAATTCTCATATGGGCTTACTAAGTATGAATTAATGTTTCGTTAGTATTTTCTTCTATTTTCTTTTTTTTCCTTTCCCCATTGAGTTACTTTCAGGGTCATTTAAGCACTCTCAGTGCAATCTTTTTTCTTAAAAAAAAAAAAAATCAAAAGAATGAAAATTATTCTTGAGACCAAGCTATTCAGTGCTTAAAATGATAAAATCTGGTCAATCCGTGTTTGTTGTTTCTTTCTCTATAGCCACTAAAAATAAATCCTTCAGGAGAGCATTTCTTTAGCTCACTTTTTCATTATTTCCAGAGGCAAAAGCTGGCAAGGCAATTTATAATTCAATTTTTGCTAAATCCACAACACCTAATATATATGTCAGGCATTTCAACGGCAGGGTACTTTGGGGATAGGTGATAAATTGTACTGATTATAAGTGCAAGCTGTTCTTCCAAAACATCATATCAAAAAGAAGGCAAATATTATTAGATGAATGTAATGTATCTTTAGAATGTCCAGAAACATAAGAGATAATCACTTCATGTGAATATATTCTCCCCTGAGTTTTACAGCTCAATATTAAGGTCTTACCATGTTTTTGATAGCACTCATCTGGAGGGAGGGACCATCATGAGTTGATACTCTTTCAGCAGCCACATAGGTCTTAGGCTTGCAATAATTCATTTCTCCCAAAAAAGGGCTTGCTATGAAACCTGAAGCATGGTCATAATAATTTTCTGACTGTCCTGGGGTATGTGAAAAGTATAAATATTATTTTATAATATAATCTCCCCTCATCTTTTAAACATTCTTTCAATGTTTCCATGTATTTTCCTGTGCAATACACGTGACTTTTTAGCTGTTTAACAACACTGTTGAGCAAAACCCAAAAAGTTCTTTAGGTTCATCTTGGGAGTCAAGCTGATGGGAAAACAGGGAAAACAACAATATGTCTTGGGATCTTTCCTCTTATTTTCTGCTTTTTTAAAGTAAAACAACAGAGTAAAGAAATCTGTTAGTTTTACATAATGAAAGTGGCATATCAACTACAAATAGTTAGAACCAAAAACCAGGTAAATGAAACTTGATAACTGAAATTAGCTAGTGAGGCAAATCTTTTCACCTTTTTGTCGTCATTCTGAATTTAGATTGGCTGGTTTTGACTTGACTGCTCAGCGGATGCTCCTTGTTTGTCTTGCCAACCCTAATATGTATCCTGCTCAGACTCTCTGAGGAACTGTCTGGTTATGTGACCACTGTATTGATTTTGTACCCATCCTATACCATCATCTGCTTTTAGGCATATTTCCTTCTCTGTAGCATTTCAGGAAATACTTTTCTTGCTTTAAGGGCGGGAACTCTTCTTAATTTTTCTAAACCAGATAAAATTCAGCTTAGAGACAAGGAAATAAAAGTACAAAATTTATGTACATCTAAGATTAATTAAAGCATCATTAATAAAAGCAATAAGGTTTAGAGTAGAAAAAGACAGTTCCAACAACTCCTGTTCTATCCATTTCTTATTTGTTTGCTACTTTTATTTCTCAGTGTCTTCCAAACTGTGTCCTAAGCCTTCTCAGAAGTTTTCCTTATTGTGGATAATATTTGAAACATTTTGTAGATTCAAGTCAGTATTTGAGATGGTAAAAATCCCTCTGTGCCAAAATGCTTTTCAATCAAATACTTCTACCAGAATTTCCATTTTGCTTTACATCTACATTTTAATCTGCTCTTTGTGGAAGAAGGAGGATCTTCACTGTAAAACAAAAGTCACTTCTCAGTTGCTACCAGCTGAAAAAAAAAATAATTAAATTTCTCAACAATATGTTTCTAAATCTTGAAAATATAATTTTTTTCCAGACTTCTAATGAAAACATAGAATATATCTTTGTACATTTTAGTCAGTATTACCTGATTCCATGAGCCCACTTTTAAACTGAGCCTTGCATAAAAGAATACAGCTGAGAAAATGAGGACTGTAACTGAATGAAGGAAAAACTGTTGCCCTCCTTCTGAAAGAGACTTTCAGATCAGCAACTTAAGGCACCTGAGTGCAGAGATTTTTTTTGCTTTCTCTTTTGCAGCAATCCCCCTCACCCTCAAACTGTTAGTTTTGTCCCTTTCGCATCACCTAAAGTCATTTAATGCAGCAGATGAACAGAAGTGGAAAACAAATGACCACTCCTGAACCAGACCAGCTTAGTGTGCACGCTTGTCTGAAAGACTGATGAGATAATACCTGCAAAAGAATGGTCTGCTCTGACAGGAAAAGGAGAACCAATGTATCCAGAACACCCAATAGCTCATCTGGCAGTAAACGAGGGGTCAAAATGTCAGTCTTTCAGTCCTGCCCCTTGTGGTGTTAGAAATCTATTAAAGAAGTCCTAACATCCATTCTATAGTAATATAGGTATTCTTATATCATGGATGGGAAATTAAAAATAGATGGTAGGATGGATAGCAAAGAGGTACTCTCAAAGGAAAAATTAAACAAAGTTGGAGAAAGACGGAAAAATACACCCCCAAAAATTTAGCGAGAAATAGAGAATTTCTGGCAAAGTAGGGAAAGAGACGCTTGAAGATATTTGAAGAAATAGCAAGGAATAACATGAGGAAGAATCATGAAGGTGTTTGCTCTCCTATTTTAGTCTTTCCCATAAGCCTCAAAAATAATTCCTTAAAAATGCAGAAAAATGTACTTGAGAATTGCCTGCTCATGATTGATGATGCCAGGCAGGCATGGTTTTTGTTTGGCTACATTTCTTGGGCACAGAAGGCTGCTGTGTTATAATACCGTGCTAGATAAAGACATGCTGAAATTCGTAAGTCTGTTAGTTAAACCTAATCTTACACTGGCAAAAGCTGTTACTACAGCAAGCAAGATCGAATCAGCTATTAATAATGCATGGATGTCATTGCTTCCCAAAAGAAATTCTTAGCAAAGCTTGTAGGAGAGATTAATATTATTCAAGTTATATGAAGCAGACCTAAAAAGGGACATTGTCTACTGTATGAGTAGCAAGGCTTTTGTTTTTCCTGAAGAGACTTTGAAAGAGCAAAGAAAAAGTCCAGACTAGAGGATTTACACCATCCCATATTTTCTCGAATTTTTCCATTAGAAAAATTAAAATTTGGGCTTCCTTTTTTACAAGATTTTTATTATGGATGCATTCTTGGCCTTGAAGACTATGGTGGACGAGAAGGTAATTTTTTTCGAGTAAATGTTTACTTATGGGCATATTTGCTTATGCCCTGATGACACATTAATGGGCTTCTTAGAGACTCCATGACTTTAATGGGACAGGTTCGAGGCTGGTATAATATTCTCAAGCAGTGTAAAACGCAGAGTTCTCAGCCTTCTGGAATAAGAGAAGACTTGTGGTGCAAATGCAAATGTTATGACTTTATATTGTTTTATCTTATTCTTGATTTTTTTTTTTTGTTTGAGGAGGGAAGGACTTCTTAATTAGGCAGTGGGTTTTGGAGACAGTATCTTATATCTTCTTCTTTTGTCTGTGAATCTCTGCACAAAAATCTAGAATTTGAACCACTGGCATGGTGTTTCTAAGACTTCACTAGCTGAAAGTGTTGAAGAAGACAGGAAGGTTTTTGTTTTCATGAGTCTGAGGGACCTTGAAGCCAGGCAAAACATAAACTTGATATTGAGATATAGGCAACTATTTTCAAAGCAAATATAAATGCAGTTCCTTCTGAATGTGATAAATGTTAAGCAGAGTGTTAAAAATGTTACTAACCCTTGTGAGATAAAGACAGTTTCAGCCCCCACACAGGGGCCAGCCTTCAGCCAGTGCCCTAGTTATGAGAGTCTGTTTCTGTACACTTCCTAAAAAAAGAATAACTGACTAAAGATCCAGTCCTTTTCTCTCCTCTTTGTAGAAATGAAGTGATTGTAGCACTGACTTCCAGAAGATTTTACAGAAACACCCTGTAGGTTGCATGTGTTCCTTTAAGAGGTGCTGATACAGCGTGGGAAACAGTGGGTGAAGAAGAGAAGCCGAGCACCCCTGAGCAGCATCAGAGCAGTATCATGTAAATGCTGAGATGATGCTAAAGTGACTCTTCGGGCTTTAAATCTTTTTCTGATGGAGAAGAATAGACACAGAGTCTGGATCAGCCTCATGATCTCTAAATCTGGGCGGAGGTAAATCTCATCTCAACAAGTTTGAGGAGATTTTTAATGAATGAGAAAGCTCTTTGGGTGATGAAAGTGGGATCAAAAAAACTACAATGGAAGGTTTTCTTAAATTACCTCAAAGTAAATGTCACTTGTTTTTTAGTTAGTTCAAAGGCTTCTGTGAGACATGTTCCTCCTGGCTTTCCTTTTTACTACTGAATGTTGAGGTAAAAATAGGCATGCGTCCATTTGAATACAGAACAGCAGGTAGTTCCATATAGATGTTCTCACTGCTCCATTGTAAAAAACTCAGGTATCTAGGGTTGAAATTTTTATAAGAAACCTTCAGAGATTTCTGGCATTGCAGGGGTGCAATCAGGGAAAGATAACAGAACTACAATTAACTTTATAATGCTGAGGGAATTTTAGTGAAGTTAAAATAAATAAATAGAGTTCTTGGGCAAGTGGAAGTCAAACTTTCAATTACTCTAAAATGCATTCTGGCTCATTCGATCTATCTGACACTTTGATGTGTTTAAATCTTTGCAGACGCTATGTAAGAACTGAATCAAGGCCAGCTACACCCCCTCTGTTCTTGCAAATGTAGAAGCAGCTGTATCTAAACAGTCAGAGGACCAGTTCTTTTAAGAAGGAAATTTGTAACGATAACATGAACAGTGGCTGTCATTAGAAGTCAAATGACTACTTTTAGATGTTGGTGGTGAGGGTTATCAGAAGGCAAATATGGCACATTAGATTATGCAACCCACTTTTAGGGTTTTGATGTGTTTTCTTGTCTTAAGAGCAACATCTTGTGCTTTCTGATAGAAAGACTGTACTGCAAAAGACCTGATTCAGCAAAAGAAAAAAAGGCAACATCCATAGTATTTGTTTTAATGGACCTCACAATAATTCTGTAATTGGAGATATATTTTAGAGTATAAACATTTCCCATTCTGCAGTTAATATCCTAAAACTGCACACCCATAGCAATACTTTCACAGTAAGCAAAAAACCAAATTCTTTGTATATCATGGTATATACAAGATATCATAAATGCAACATTTGTGTTCTCAACAACTTTTTCTGCTGTGAACTGGACACAAAAAAAACTCAGGAAACACAAGGAAACCCAGAGACTATAATTCTAACACTTGGTCTTAATTAAAAACTTTTTCTAGACCTTCTGCCACATGTCACTTGTATATATTATCAGGATACAGGACTGAATAGGAATTTCACTAAGGCTTGTTAACCCAATATTCAAGGCAGTCCAGTGAAGAGAAGGACAGACAATAAATAGGGAAGGCTGTGAAGTGCAGGTGAGATTCTTTCAGTGAAATCAGATTGCACTTCATAGTATGAGATTTCAGAAAATAATCGAAGGCTCAATAATGATGATCAATCCTTTACTTAGTTTCATAATATATTCCTCTGAATGTATAAACCATCAGGAACAGCTGCTTACTAGATCTAAAAAGCCATTAAACAATGAAAAAACAAACATTTCCTGAAGGAAAAAAAAAAGTTAGCTGTTCCCCAAATGAAGGTCTTAAGTGTATCTTGCAGGGTTTTTTTCTTTTGCATTTCACTGCAGTCAGTGAAGTTCTGTGTGAGTAGCCTAAGCTGAATTTCCTGATTGCAAAGAAAGTAATAAAAAAAAAAATTCTGTGTTTCACCTCAGGCTGGTGAATATCGTGACATTCTAACTCATTCTATAAATATTGCAGTGTATGATGCAGGACTGTAGCCAAATAAAGTGCTCTCTGATGGATTTGTAACTAGATAGGAAGGTGGATCAGCTGAAAAAAGTTGTTATCTGAAAAAGGATTGACTTCCAAGGCTGCCTGTGAAACAGTTTTAGCCATGAAATATGTGCTAGAACACGAAAGGAAAACCACCAGATGACAAAATGGGATGGATAAAGTGCATGACACAACAAAACAAAAACCTTTCCTTAAAACTTCATTGTCATAACATATTCCTCTGCTGGGTCTGTGAATAAAACACTTCCCAGGAAGTGCAACGCAAGAGCAGGAGGTCGACAAAAGTTATAGATGGGGAAGAAAATGCAGCTGCTGTAGATAGAAAATGAGAGGTTCAGAATGGGGTATGTAGTGCAGAGCTGTGAGTAGGAGCGGCCCCGAACAATGTGCTGAGCGTAGGACAGGAAAATGCACAGGAATGAGCATATTCTGGGGCTGAGCTGCCCTGGGTATGGTTGAAGCGTTCTTACAGACAAGCTACTTTAAGAAAAAAATGATGTCACTCTTTTCACATTGCAAAAATGTAGTCGAGCATACCCTCGTGATGGGGAGTGCAGATACAGCGATAGGGCCAGGAGAGCTATGCTTGGGGTTAACTGAATGCCTAACATGTGTGTCCAAGTGGGAGGAAGCTGTGGTGAGACAAGAAATGAGAGAAATAATTCATTTAGTGTCTGGCATGATGACTGTGAATTTCTTTAAAGATGATTTCTGTGTATTGTGTAGGTTTGTGGGCTTTTGTGTCTGCCTTTACTGCTGCTACAAAGAAATACATCTCTTTGGTAGGACTAAATTATGATCACTCCAGTTTTGTGACTATTAATCAAGAGACGGCATTTGCAAGCCTTTCCCAGCCACATATCCTTTGAGGGTTGTGAAAGCTATAGAATGCAGTTTGTTATCTGTCACTGCGAGGCCGTGCCAAGTTCCATGATGCAGTGGAAGCGAAGTCATACACTGCAGCTGACACTTTCCCACTGACCTCAGCTTGTTGCACTGCATAAACAGAAGCTATTACAAGTCAATACGGTTCTTGGAGCAGGGCTACGCTGAAAGGAGCACAAGAAAGTTTTCCACGTTTCTGCAAGGTTCAAAGCAAACAATGTGCTTTTTCTGTCGCATCAGCAGACGAGGCTGTCATATCCCCAGGTCACCTCATAAATAACAGGCGCAGAGGATGGTTGTATAAGGCTGCAGTTCAAAAGAATTGAAATCTGACAACAGACACGGCCTTTCCTTGACATGTTCACCTTTAACCATGCTTAATGTTGTGTGTGATTCAATTTAATATGCGCCTGTTTGCTTGGTGCATCGACAACCAGGCTTGTAGACAAAGACTCACAAGGGGGCACCGGGACAGCTTCTGAGAGGAGACCTGGGAGTGGGTCGACGGGCTTGAGAACCTGCCACAGTCCTTGCCAGGTTGGTGGCATTGGCCAGGGAAGGGGATTGAAAGGAATTGGTTGTGGGCTCCAGGGACCCACCAGCAATCTGGAGGTGGTGGTGGGTGCGGGGGTTGTTTTGTTTCTTCCCCCTCTTCCCTAGAGGTAAATGTGAAGGACTGGAGAAACAAAGCTGGGATTTATTGGGAGGGAGCAGATTTACTAGGATCTGCTGGGCAGGGGAGCGCTAACCTTCTGCTCCTTCTCTGAGCTGACCCGATCGAGGGGCACGTAGCTCCTCTCCCTGCCTGTCTTTCTTTCAGGGTCCACAAAGCAGGCGATGGGGCCATGGCACCCTGCACTGGGGCATTTAATTTCCTCCCTTCCCCCCGTGATCTGCCAACGTAAACAACTGCCTACATTTACCTAAACCGAAAACCAGATCTGTCTCCAATCATGTTGGGTGACTGTTGACATGCGTAGAGTTTGATATTTTGATAATATTGTATGTCTGTGATAATACTTCATTACAGTTATGTCCTTGGCTATAATTCTTTCAACACAGTCGTTTTTGTACAGCCCTTTGAGTTACAGCAAAGCATTGTGAAGCTGAGTTTTGCTCTGATGGTCACATTACAATTCAGAAGACTTCGAATTAATCAGCATTTGATATACCACTGAGAAAGAGTGAGCAATGCATTTATTTCTCTAGTGTTTCCTTCTAGAGGAAATTGTGCGTGTGTTCAGGGGAAATGGGAGAAGACTTCAAAATATTTTTTTTCCCTGTCCAGCTTTGCTTGTAATTTGAAACCATTACTGATGTGTTGTCATACAATATTATACTCCTCCATTTTACAGACTTTCATTGATTTCCCCGATCACTTACCTAGGCAGAGAGGATAACATTAAAGTATGACGTGCAAATTACTGTGCTGATCCACAGTCCGTATTATGAATCTGTGGGACTTTTTTCTCTGTATATAGAAAAAATTATATTAGGTTGTGTTTTCAGTTTAATATGTACGAAGTAAGCTGTCTTGTGATTTGAACAGCAGGAACTTGTTCCTAAACTTTGAATGGATAAAACTGGTATCCTACCATATCTTTCACAAATGGTAAAGTCTCTGCCCATGTCCTGTCTACAGTTCGCAAATTCACAAATGCTATAGGGGAGGTAATATAATATTTTGTCATCTACCAAAATGAAAGTTTAGACCTGGTTTGGAAATGCATTTTGTGACCTGTAAAATCTTTAAGAATGCTTCCAATCATTTCTTGAAGTAAGATTTTCCTTTAGCTCAATCAAAACAATTCATTTAGATACACATGAAATGTATGGTGTGGATGTCAAAGAGTTTTTAATAATCATATAAAGTAAATTTACAGTGGCTTTAGAAATAGAACACTCTGACACTTGAAAATTTTTTGAGTCTCTTTGAGACCAAGATAAGAATCGTGTTTGCAAATTTTCCCAGTGTTTTCTAGAAATTTATTCTGAAGATCATGGAGACAAACTGTTAACACTGCCTTTGGTTTGAATCCTGAAAGCAGCAGATTACAACAATAAAAAAATATTTCTTTTCTGCAATGAAGGTAAGGAATGAGTGCTTTTTCAGAAGATCCTATGCCCAGACTAAAATGCTCTTTCTGTAGTTGAATCTAAGCTCTAGAAAAATTTCAGGAGGAAGTGCCTCACATATCTCCATTGTCTGGCATTCTCAAAACATGAACATTTTGAGTCTGCCAAAGCGTATGTCTGATGCATGTCCCTATCGGTAATCCAGAGCCCATAGGATTCTGGGCAATATGAATGTGCCTCTTTTCCTGTTGATCTTAATGGGAGATCACAGAATCGCAGCATCGTAGAACAGCTTGAGTTGGAAGGGACCTTTTAAGGTCATCTATTCCAACCCCCATGCAATGACCAGGGACTTCTTCAAGTAGATCAGATTGCTCAGAGCCCTGTCCAGCCAGACCTTGAATGTTTCCAGGGATGGGGCATTGACAACCTCTCTGGGCAGCCTGTGCCAGTGTTTCACCACCCTCATGGTAAAATATTTCTTTCTTATACCCAGTCTAAATCTACCCCCTTTCAGTTTAAAACCATTATCCCTTGTCCTATTGCAATGGGCCCTGCTAAAACATTTGTCCTCATCTTTCTTATAAGCCCCTTTTAAGTACTGGAAGGCTGCTATAAGGTCTCCTCAGAGTCTTCTCTTCTCCAGGCTTAACAGCCCCAACTCTGTCAGCCTTTCCTCACAGGAGAGGTGGTCCAGCTCTCTGATCATTTTTGTGGCCTCCTCTGGACCCGCTCCAACAGGTCCATGTCTTTCCTGTGCTGAGAGCTCCAGAGCTGGACTCACAGAGATGAACAAATCTACGCAGGAGCAACTGAGAGTATGGTGACTTAATCCTTAATGCGAATTGTAAGAACGTTTTTGTTATGCAGTCTTATCATTAGACTGTCATCAGTAGTTCAAGACACCACTATAATCCTTTTAGAGGTAGTCAGGATTATGGCCTTTCTAGGTTCATTTAGATTCACTTTACTACTGATGTTTGGCCTGAAGGCAGGGTTATTTCAGTGTCTCCAGATGGTACAGTGCCTGCAAACCTGTAGAGCGTACAAGCTCAAGTATCTCCTTGCACACAGAGTTCAGCTTAAATCTTTGTCATGTGAACAGTATGCATGCACACACATTATAGTGCTCAAGCTTCTGTTTTCCAGCAGAACGGTGAGAGCATTTCCCTGATCACGTGTAAATATCTCTCCGGTGGAAGTTTGCATCTGAATTCCCGCTGTGGTAAGTATGGAGGTATTTATCTCAGCTCTAAAATGGTTCCAAGGATGCATGCCCAAACATTATCCTTTTCTCCACAACATATCTGCAAGGAGATACCAGTAAACACCTAAATTCAGATGAGGTGAATGCCTCCTCTGCCTACAGCACTACTACTGTTTGCACTGTCAAAAACTACATGCAGGTTAGAGGCAAAGCTGCAGACCTTTTACTTCTCATATGAACCTGATCTACCTCATCTTTTTATTTTAATTTCTTGTTGTTTTATGTGGAGTGGGAAAAGGTCGTAAAGACAGGCACTGACACTGCAGATGTAGGAGCTCGGATACACATTTTGGAAGCGGAAGACACAAGGACTGAGAGTGCAACCTGAGAACAGCTCCTGTTCTTCCTTTCGCTGGCCCAGCTAGAATTTAACAACGGGGAAAAGAACTGACACAAGAACCAGGCAGGAACTAGACCCAGCTGCTGTCTGTCTTTCCCTTGAGTACCCAAACCGTTGAGCTTTGTGTGAAAGTCTCCCTTTCAGTTTGATTTTATCCAGGTCACCCACCTTGGGCGTGAATTTTTTTCCCAGATGTTAGATCAAAATGAACATTTTGCTCACAAGAAGTTTTGTTCTGATGAATCAGCATAGTCCCCCTCCCCCGCAGAAAACAAAAAAAAAAAAAAAGAAAATGTTCCCAATCAGGTTACTTAGACAAAAAAAGAATAAAGCAGTGCTGGGAGAATATAATTGACAGAATAGTAACCTGGTTGATTCCAATGTCAGCTGCTGGTGTTTCACATACTAAATTAAATATTCATGATCTCTTTTTCACTTAGGTGTTCAAACTATAGTTGGATCTTTTCTTTCTCAATGAACCTTTCATCCTTTTATAGACATTTATTCTTCTTTTTATTCAATTAACTCAGAAAGAAAGCTTCTGGCAAGGCAAGTCAGCTGTTGTCTGTGGAAAAGAGACATACAAATCTTGTCGCATAGCTTTTATTTTTATGGTCAGGAACCCTCAGGCCTAGTATTAAGGCAACTTAGGCTTGTGTGGAACCTTACTGTCTCCTGCACACTCTGAAATAAGATTACATGATGCAGAAGATCAATTTACTGAGGACATTTAAGCTCAGAATATTAAGCTTTTTGTACAATCGCATCTCCTCTCTAGCTGTGTGGCAGAAAAGCTAGCCACAAGATCCTTGACAAATTAGATATTACCACATCTAACTGTGTATATTTAAGCTTATCAAACTGAATCGTTGCATTGTAACTGTGCTCTTACGCAGACAAGGACTCCATTTAATAAATGCAGTGCCATTTAATAGTAATTAATCACCCAACTAAAATGTCACATTAAGGTCAAAGAGACCAGAAGACAAAAAGAAGAGAACATTAAATTCAGCTGACAAACATAGGAAAGGAGAATATAGAGCCAAAGAAAGTTCTGGGACATTGGCAGTGCTAAAATATTTAATCCAAACTTCTTAACTTTCCGTTCAGTTCAGAAGTAATCACATTCACTTGGTTCAAAGCAAGGTCATTTTTGTAACTTTTAAATGAAATTTCCTCTTCGCGTGTGCAGTGACAGCCCATTGCAAGCTTGGAATTGTTGGTGCATTTTACAGATGTTGTGTTGTCAGTATTTGCTGTTTCCTTCCTCCCTGCTTTTTTCTTCTTTTTTGTTTGCTATTATGATATTCTTCATTTGAGTGGAATTTTCCTCAACATATCCTGAAATAGAAACAGTTTGGAAATGTAGCTTTTCTGAGGTGGAATGAAATAAGTATGTACAAAGAAGGAGAGAATAAAACACCATCTTCAGTCATGTGCTTTACTAATTTGAAAAGCAATTTAGGAGTAAACTCTAATATTTGCAAATTGTGGCAAAGCTCAAAAACATGCTGCAGAATTTTTTAATGCAACTGGTATTGGTCCTAGAGCTAATGACCAGAACCTAAGCATCTTACAGATTCTCAAGTTTATGGAGTACATAAGACAGAACTTGATTTCACATTACTATTGTGTAATGTTTTAGCATTCAATAGCAAGAAAAAGAAATTACTGAGTTGAATAAGAAGATTGTGAACAATATACTTACAAACAGAAACTCTATGTAGTGGAGTCTGTTTCATAGGAAGTGCATTTACCACCTGCAGAAGTAAAAATTTATGAAGTTCCTTGTACTAAAGGTATGGAAGGTTGCAGAAAATATAATTATCCATTGTTAGTTCCACTTCTTCAAGATGGTGTTTATCAACTTCAGTATAAGCATATGAATAGGTTTATATAGGTTTGCATTCTCTCTCACAGTGTCCCTTTTCTTTTCCTTTCTTTCATAAAATGTAGCAGTAAGCAAGCACTATGCACTTTTAAAAGGTGTATTTTGAAATGCCCTGGGCTAAACAGATTACTTTCTGTGCATGAAGAAAAGAGCTAGTAAAATACAGTCGAGCACGAAAATGTATTATTGTCAGCATATGTTACAGAATTCAGACAAACTGCTTGTAAATAGACTCGTTCTTTAAAGCATCTATCATTTCTCCTTCCTGTTCCAGAGTTCTCAGTTTCATGTCCAAGAAATTTTGTATTAGTCTTGTGAAAAAGAGTAATTCTTCAAAAATTACTCTACATTTGGCAAGATCTATCTTTATAACTTCTGCGTCAGTCCAAAGAATTTTGGACTTCCCAAAGGTTAAATATTATCTTTCAAAATTGTGTAACTCTGACTTTGTCCGGATATGTGTCCATTTTCTAAAATAATCTTTTCTTTCATTACCTTTTACATGGAAAATTTATAATGGGCCAAGTAATTACAAATTATTTGTTCACATATGGAAACCCACTCATGATATTGAATTATTTGGCACTCATTTCTCACACTTTGCTGCATGATAAATTTTGGCTTAATACCGGTCATATCCAGAGAGATATTTTCATGCATGAAGTTGAACTGCAGTTTCTGCTGCTGGTTACCATGCACAGACATACACTTCAGTTTTTAATGAAGTTTTGGGTGGCGCAAAACTTGAGAGTTCTGATATTAACATCTGAACGACCTTTACAGACTTTGTAGTCAAAAAAATGCCATTGTCTTTGTGTTATCTATGTTTGTGTTGATTGCTGGAAAAGCATATTTCTTCTTCACACAGTCCACTGTATTTCCACTCAGCTTCTGTGGCAATCCTATAGGCAAGAGTCTATCTCTTACTTGCGCCTGACAAGGGAAAAGCTCTCCTTTGCACCTTTGGCAGTATAGATTAAAAGATTATTGTGTTTATTTCATAATTCGGAGTTTTCCAAACTGTGGCGTGCATTCCAACCTGATTGGGCCATCTTTAGTGGTGCTTGGCTAGCCTGCGGTCTGCAGCAGATCCTGTCCTCTGGAGGGGCTCCATTTGGGACTACATCCTCTGGCCACAGTGCAGCACCACAGCCTCTTCCAAATTATGTGACCCATGGCACCTGGAACACAACAAGGTCCTACTTTAGACCTTGCACATGCATGAATGAGTTGCATGGGAAAAAACGCTAGGGAGACATTCTCATGAAACACATGAATAAGCGAGAGGAATTAAAGTCGCTTGGACAACTTGAACGCTAGAGATTCATAACATTGGGAGGTCACTTCTGAAATGTAATTCCACTTTTTGTGCATTGTTTATTAAAAGCAACTGCAAAACCCCATCTCTGGGTCAGTTCTGTCATGTGGAACAGTGTACGGCACCGACAGATATCATAGGCAGTTGTTCGTTCTCAAAACCTGGTTTGCACTTTGAACAAATGAACTTTCAGCTACACAGCAATTGGTAGCTGTAGCAGTGCACGATTTGCCTTTTGTAGGCTATTTCCAGCAGCTAGAGGACAGCTAGTTGTTTCTGCAAGTGCATTTCACAGCCTATAGCAGAGGCAGTTTGGAAACTTTGAACTAAAGTAGAATGTTCACCAGCATTTACAACTTTTCTGCTACTCAGCACCCCTGTAACGACTCTCTCTTCCTCTCTACCTCTTCTTGCTTCTTGCATTCATCCTTTCATACACCCTGTCTCTGGCCCTTCCCTATTTCTCTGATTTCACCTTTGGTTTCCACCTTTGGTTTCCTTCCCACCCTACTGCCTGCCCTCTCTCAACTTTCCAGCTCTTATAAACTTGCTGTGCCTGTAGATATGCCTTCTACTTCTCCTGGCTCTGCCGGCCAGTTGTTTTCCTCCAGCGCCTGTCTGCCTGGAGCGCAGTCGGAGTGGAAGGGCTTTGCTCTCACCTCTGTCCTTTCCGGAGACCACTCTCTCACTATCTGTTCCCTCGGCAAAAAACTTTGTTCAGCTCCTTGTAGCTCTAAATTGAAACATGCTTTTCTGACAGACTTCTCGGGGAGTAACTAATTCTTGTATGTATACTCCAAGCATGTACAACATGAGCTTTTGTGGAGACTTTCGGTTAAACGCGTGTGCAAGTATGTTGCGGTTGCTTGGGTAACCTTGCCAAAGGACACTGCTAAACAAACAAGTACACAAGAAGAGAGCTGGAATGGGATACCTGCCCTAGGAAAAATTTTAGCTCCGTGGTGAAAGTTTAGCAATGTTATAAGCAAAAGTTGTGATGGGAAGCTTTCACCCTTGCCGTATGGGTTCTAGTAATTTCATCTGTAGTCCATGATGCCTACTGGAAAGACAGAGAGACGAGCTCTGCGCATGTGCGATTTGTTACAAATGGCTTCCTGAAACATGCAAGTCTGAACATGTGGTAGTGAACAGATACTTCTTTCTATATATCCCATGTGTTTGAAGAACTTTTAGAAAATGTTTCTTTGCGAAGACTTATTAGGCAGAAATCTCATTATAAAATGTGTCTTCTTCTGCCAGAATGTTTGGCTCTGATGTATATAACCCGTGTTTGTACGTTTTGCATCTTGTTGCACGTTACGGGTGAGACATGGTGTCTTCATTTTCTGCCTACGATTTGCTTCTGTTCTGCACGTCTTTTCCATGGATTTGTAGCCAGAAGCTGGAGCTTTCTAAACCCAAAGAAAAACAGAGTTTTTTGCTGCCTAAATGAAACGTTGTCACTTCACTTCCATTTTCCTATAACCAAAGGTCACTGTAACAGGAAAAAATGAACACTTTAAAAGGAATAAAAGTTTAGTCAAAAAAAAAGAAGTCTTGAGTTAACGTCTGTCAGACCCGCCTGCATTTGACACTCCTTTTGATAGTGACATAAACCCACTGGTACAGTTGCCTCACTTTAAGTCCCCCAGAAATTATTTACTGCAGTAGGTCTCAGGGCAGAAATAAACCGCTGATCCAAATGCTAATTTAATCTTCACTAAGTGTTTGCACGAGGCCAACTACGTCAGTGCCTCCCTGTAACTAGCGAAAACTGGGGCACTCCCCTATCCAAATTCCCACCCTCCCCATAAGCAAGGCCTAATTGAATTGAATTTTGTTTTGCAAGCTGAACTTAGTGCAGAAATCTAGACATAATGCCGTGAATCGGGACAAATACTTTCAAAATCCCTGTGTGTCTAGAAACCTGTTTGCAGTGCAGGGAATGAAGTCTGCTGGATTGCAATGGGGGATGAACACGTCCCGGATACAGTCCTCTCCTGAGTCCTGGGTGACACCGGTGCCTTTGAAAGATGTCCCCCTATGACGGGACTTGCAGGGAATCAGACCAAACACTGTACATAGGTATAGATACATATATGTTAATGCTGTACAGCCTGGTCGCAGTATGGAGGAGGCAGGTGGTGCTGACAAATTCCCTTTATCTCTGAGGCGCTTGCCCACCTCCCGAGCCCTGCCATAAGGCGCTCGCCTTGCTGAGAGCTCCTCACCCCCTCGAGCGGACGGCGTCCCCCAGCCCGTGCCTGCGCTGGGACATGCTGGGTGCCTTTTATTTGTTTTCTTTCCCGGCGATACTAGCTCTCTCGGGGCAGGCGCTTTAGTGAGATGGATCGCACTCAGGTAACAGGCAGTTCAAGGAAGTCCTTTCCCGGGTTGTTTACACCAAGGCGTTTTAGAGCAGCCATTTAGCTCCCACCCCATCCCACCCTGCTGACCAGCTGTAAGTGTAAAGGCCGCCAGCGGGCCCGCGGGTCGCTGATAAACTAAACCCCCATTTGGCAGGCAAGGAAGCTGGGACGATAAGGATGTTGATTTATGTTTTATCTGTCACTACATTTTCAGTAAAGCTGGGCAGCCAGCCTTAACGGAGCGAAGGCTGTTATCACCTCTCCTTAGCCCTTTAAGTGCAGCAGGCTCTTTGGTGTCTCTCGTTGAACGCCGCTTCGTTAATTGGGAGGGTAAACAGGGAGCAGAGCGCCGGCGCTCACCGCGCTTTGCTCGGGCGGCACTTAGCACAAAACCGGCAGCTTTGGGGAAGAGATCCGGGTCCAGAGGGGGGGACACACATGTGAGAGTTCGTAGAAGTACTCAGCATTTCCTAGATTTGTTTCTATCATTTAAAATGTGTTGCATACCTTGAAGTGAATGTAATGGCTGGCTTAATTGGAGATAACTTCACCAAAGTCACTGTAGTTGCTGTTTATGTCAGGAGTGAATGTGCCCTTTAATGCCGTGCACCTCAGGTAGGACTGTTCAACATAGGAAAAACCTGACAACATTCATTACTGGGGAAATAAATGTTGTGAATTATATGTATGATTATGTACCATTTTCCCCTCATTTTGGAGGTGACCGCTATTTTTCTGAAAGCATTGTAAGATTTTACACATTATATTTAATGGCAAACACATTTTTAGATTTGACAAGCACTGCGTGCCTTTTGGGGCCAGCAGAAGTGCCCACAGAGAAGAGGGTGGAAAGAGCTGGGAGAGAAATGTGAGCATTAAGATACTAAAGTATTCCGGCAAAACCAGAATACAGAAAATCTGAAAAAAAGCCCTAAGAAATTCCGGTTACATGCTACGTAAAATGTTAAAAATACAGCTTTTTCTTTTCCCTCATCCCCTTCTGATTTCTTTGCCTTTATTCCTCTTTCTCTCCCTCTCCCTAAATATTTCATCTTACCTTTCAAGTGTGTCATTGTATTTCTTTCTAAACAAAACTAGAAAGAGAAAAAGAAGCTAGTTCCTGCTTGAGGTCAGTGGGAACTTAGCCATAGACTTTAAATAGGTCCAGAACCGGGCCCATCAGAGCATTTTATAGCTTCCTTTATTTATCTTAGGTTTTATTTTGAGCAATGTGTCTTTCGTATGACTGCATTATTTCCACAGCGAATACCATAATAACGGCCTCATATACATCACCATATACACAGATACTGAGCAAAGCATTATTGATAGTTATACTCTTTCAAACAAGAGTAGAAGACAGTTTTAAAAGTACGACACAAGGATGCTTGTGTGATGCAGGTTCAGTACAGGATTCCTGTTCTCTCTAAGTCTATGCTTGGTGTTACGTCATACCAATTTTCAAGTACAAACAAGAATACTGGTGATTACTGACAAACGAGTGATTAAAAACAAGCAATGAACGCTTTAGTAAAGGAAGTCCAGTCTGCAGTTTCTTCGGTATTGTTAATAATGCCCATAGCCAGTCTGTCCTTCCTGAGGAGAGATGGGGGAACAGCTAACCATTCTCCAGACTGTAATACGGTAGGAATTGTACCGAAAAGTTTGAGCTTAGTAACATTAGGTTAGTAGGCCAAGGATAACAACAGAAAGTTCGGCAGAAGTTTGGCTGATATCCAGGGATATCAGCTGTGGAGTGTGCTGGCCATTTGTTACACATGATTCAGAGGCACAAATGACGGTTGGGACTATTTCTGTTTCTTGTTGATGACAGTTATGAATCTTGGGTCCTTCTCAAAACTGTGTCCAAGGAATTCCCAAAGAGCCATCTCATGCACAGAGATAATTTATCACAATTATAAGTGCAGTGTATTACAACCATGAGTAGAATAACCAACAGTGCAAATAAATGAAAGAGATGAAGGTGGTTTGCTGCAAAAGTGGCTGCAGCCATGAATTGGACCCACCCTCTGTCTAGTCAAAAAATAAGGTAGACCCCCAGCTGGATAAAAGCTTCAGCTCACAAAGATCTGGCAATGAGGACGGATCAAAGGCATATTTTTCTCTCCCAGTCCTACCAAGGGATACTCTGGATCAGCTGTACTCAGGACACACTGGTCTGAGAGCTGCACCTCTTCTTTCACCCCAGACAAAACCGCCAGCTGAACTTGTCTATGTGTGGGTGTGTGGCAGGAACAAGACAAAGTCACTGTTGTGCCCATTCCCTTCAGCTAGCTGAAGTTAAAACTCAGTTTTCCTTCCAGTTAGTATGGTTACATTACTTCTAGGGCAGCTTTGATACTGCTGGGTTTGTCTTCCACAATAAATTACAGCAGCTGCCTGGAGAACATATAACCCATATACTTCTGGTTGTCACGGAAAGAAATCTGCTGATAGGCAAAACAGAAGCATTTATGGAAACCCACTGATGAGTAGAGGCTATGGAGCCTGGGGCTTAGAGCAGCTGTAGTCCGTCCCTCTGAATGGGGGCACACAGGCACGGGCTGGCACCCGGGGTGAATACCAACATGTCACAACACACCCAGCGGGATGGGTGGCACTGCTTGCACACGAAGAAGTTTCTGAGGATGAAACCAAAACATAGTCATTAGTTACCACAAAAATATACTGTTGGCAACGAAATGTCACTCTAGCAACCTCAAGGGAAGGAACAACTGCTTGCTGGGAGAGTAGCCCCGGCTGCAGCACAACAACCTCTTGTATTTGTAAGGCTGGAGCAGAGTAAAAAAATATTACAAATATAATGTAAGTTTTTTAACTGACAAATTTCCCACAAGCCATCATAGCTGCTCTTCATTATATTTGTTTTCTCAGGTATGTGCTGAAAGGTTTCTGCAAACATACCTTTGGTGTTCATAAATAAATTTGCCTGAATGCATAGTTTTCTAGTGTTCTTATTATTTATTTGTGGCATAAAAACTGCATCTCTTAGAATTTGGATCTCATAATAAATATATAGTCTGGAAATGCCATATATTCTTGCACGGGCTTTAGTTTCTGTTTTTCCAAGCTTTCCTACCAGTAAACTGAATATTCATGGAAAATGGATTGAGAAAGGGTGTCAATAACACTGAAATAAATCCAGTGTTTTATTCAAGTGATTATCCAGGAATACTTTTGGGCCACTTTCCCAATTTCTATTAAAAATTAAAAAAAAAAAGAAAAGAGAGAAATATGTCCTCCCATCTATTTATGATTTAAGCCATTTTAAAAGTTGCAGTATTCCATTACACAGGCCCACACCCACTTGTTTGCCCAAATAGAGCTCACTACTAGCTGGATCCAGAGCAGCCGCCTTGCCCCAGAACAGCTGCTGGTGCTCCGTATTTGCAGCTTCCTCTTGCTCTCTGATACTCCATAAAACTGTTTATATTCACTGTAAAAGTATTTTCACTCTGTTTGCTTAGTGACCAGGCACCACAAATATTCTCTTTACCACTAACAATCATGAAATGAGAATGTTTACAAAGCTTTATTTCATGCCAGTACCTAATAAACTATAGAAATGTTCTGAAGTAAATGCGTGTATCTGTGGGCACACTTGTGTACGAACAAAGTCTTTGCTTAATTTTTCTGTGCAGCAGAAAGTTGGTGATGTACTTTTACTAGGACTGCTCCGAGATTGCACGCATTTGGTGTCTGCTGCCGGGTTTTCTAACTCTTTGAAGCTTATTTATGGCCTGTGGAAGAACTGACATGTGAACTAGGCTAACTATTTTTGAAGCTTTTTTTTGAGCCTTGGCCATATCTATTCGAGATCATGTGCTTATGCTGCATCAAAGCAAACTTGTTGTTTCTCCTACCTCAGATCAGGTACTTGAGCTTGTGTGTCCTGCACTGCTATAGTGCTGCCCATCATAAACAGTTTACACATTTCTCCCTGCATTGCTGTAAGCTGACATGTGTTCTGAAAGGGGAACCGGCCCACAGCTTTTTTTATGGTGACACATTTGAAAACATTTGCTTCAATATTTGGAGGGCAAATATTTGCCTTTAAAGGAACTCTGCTCCGTAAGAGGGAATCATACAGCACATTTTCGTTCTTTGAGTTAATTTCCAGTACCCCGAGAGTCTGAGACAGACTTGTTGTTTGCTGTTCTGCTTGCAGCTGACTGGTCTTTCTCAGACCTTTCACAGGATGGCTGAGCAACACTTGGTAGCTTTCATCCGTTCCTTCGCTACTTTCATTTGGTATCTCACACACAGTACGCATTTCCAATGCCAAATCCTCTTTATCACACTCACAAAAACAGGCTGTGATGTGTTGCCAGCGGAACAATGTGCAAAGGGGTAAACCCTTGGAAAGGAAAGTTTTGCTGCTGCACAAAAAGTGTTGGGATCCAGCAGCCGCAGGGCTTGCTCTCTAGCTGGTCTTCTTTCAAGGCAGGGTGGGATTTAGACAGAAGAACCACAGTACTCCGTCTCTCTGAGCTTCAGGGACTGAGCAGCTGATTTTTAACCTATTGTTTTGGGTATTTTTTAAGCATGTAGTTTGACTTAGAATATTTATTCCTTCTCTTGTGACCCTAAAATCCATGACTACTGTCAACAGAGTAGCTGGATTTATTTTATGTCTAGACCTTGTTCCCACAGTTTGTCCATGTAGCAGAGATTCTTTGGTTTGGTACTTTTTATTCATATGTAAGTGCAGAGCAATAGATATACAGATTCCTTATTTTCATACTTTCTGATAGTCTTGCAAAAGAAATACATTGGCATTTTTTTATTATGATGATTTTTGTCTTTTTATTATTTTATTATCTCTGATTTATTTACCACTGCTAACCAAGGACATAACTCAGGAGTCTTCAGTTGAATTATTTATGGGTTCAGTTCCTTTTCCTGCTCTCATCAAGTGCAGGAACCAATGCTACAAGGAGACAGACTAGTAAATTTGTATTTTACAAACACGACTCTGTTGCCTCCCGCATTACAAGACTCTCACACTCCAAAAATTAGAGCCCTTCACCTTGCACAGCAAATAGCTGCCAGACCACAGAGGAACCAAAGATGGCACATGTCAGCCAGCACTGACAGACCTTCTGCCGGTGGCACTGCCAGACATTCTGCTCTCATAACTGGATGTCAGATCACAGAGCTTAATAAACTCTCTGGACTGACAGACAACTTTGGGCTAAGAAAGTTTATAACATGACAGTGCACAATATTTTCATTTTTTCTGGGATCTCTGAAGAAGAACTGTCCTGAAAATTGAGAGTTTTGAGGCACGGAGACTTTTGAAACTTCAGAACAAAACCTTTCAAAATGTCTGTGAAAATTGTCTCTACATCTCTTTGTCCATAAATACCTTGGTTAAAAAAAACCCACTAGATTTCGGTATCTCTTGACAATGGTTGTTTTTCTTTGAAGCATTAAAGGCATTGTGCCTGCTCCTGTTCCTCCTTTTACGGAACATAAATAAATAATATGTGATACTTCTACCTGATATTCTTCCACAATATTCACATTACAGCAGGTACCCCTCTAATTCAATTAAGACAGCACAGATTTGCTTCTGTGCACGGAGGAAAAAGGTCTGTGTTTTTCTAAGTTTCCCTCTGTCTTTGGGAAAGTAGCCAGAGCTACCTCATGCACCCTAAATTTAGAGGGGCCTCTGCTTGTCCAAAGCAGTTCAGAATATCTGATACTATAAAATGTGAGGGGAAGGTGGTTTTATCTCTTAAGCATCCATAGCTTCAGAAATAACTAACTTTTCCTTTAAACCTGTAGACTGCACATGTTTTAGATTAGTTTCATTTGTGTTTTTGTAGGTTTTATGAGTTTTTTAAATAATTTTCCTGTTTTCTGAGTAAATTATATGAAACATCTGCCCTAAATTTAATCTATCAAGCTCATAAAGGGAAAAGGCAGACGTTTTATGAGTGATATTATAAAATTTAGATAATTATCTTGTTTGTTTTAGCAGTTTCTATTTTGGTCTCTGTACAGTATTCTTCCATTAAAAGACAATTTTTATATGGTGTACTGGTCGAGGGGAACAGCCAGTGATCACATAAAGCATACATATAATAGTGCTCATGTTAATCAGTAATACAGTATGTATTTTTAACTGAAGTATAAGCATAAACCTAATTTCAAGCCTGTTATAAGCTCACATTAAAAAGGAAACAAAAGCCTCTGCATAGATAGCATATAATTCCACTAACTTTCATTAGCAATGCTACTTATGCAAGTGCACGTAGGATATCTAAATGTATGCCTAGAGCAAGGAGTATAAGACATATTCACGGTAACCTTTTCCACTGCCATCTGCATCTGTGCACTGAAGTTCTGTCATCCTGCATCTACTCTATGTACAAATCTATTTAATGGAAGGTGGAAAAATATTCTGGGGAGATATCATCATGTGCATGCCTGTTCTTATGCTCTTTACTAGACATCTGCCACAGTCTGCTGTCAAAGACAATATACCGTGCGAGTTTAAACCTCTGGTATGCCCTGATGTGGTTATCCTTGCTCCTTATGTGGTTGTTCTTGCCTTTTTTTTGTCAAAAGCAGCTCCTTCCATTACCTTTTCAGGGTAGAACCGAATATTGGAGTTCAGATCCAAAACTGATGACAAAAGTATTTTATTTAGGAGAAGATGCTGATAGTTTAGCTTAAAAAAAAAAAAGCCACTGGGATTCTGTTGCTTGTAGGCATCTGTGAAAGTAAGCACCAAGCAAACCTTATAAGAGTTGTAAGTGATCTTCCCTCTCTTGCAGAAGGATCACAATGTTTCAAAGCTCATATGGACTCACAATAACGTTTTGACTGTCTTGGTCAGATCCCGTCCCTTCTGGGCAGATTTCGGATAGCACTTGTTCCATCCCTTCTCGGCCTCCTTTGAGCTTTCTTAAGTGGGATGTCAACTGCTGTCTCTCTGGTAGTTCAAATCTTTTTTGCCTGATTTCCACAGTTCTTTCTTCAAATAAACAAACAAACAAACAGACAAGCTTGGCTTGGACTCCTGCTGTTGTGCCATGCGCTCAGCTTGTGTCCTGGGACCCTGTGCTGGTCAGGAGGCCCAGCATGTGTCCAGTTAAAGTAGCTTCTGCACTGGCTTAATGGGAAAGACTGGTCATTTCTGGCTTCAAAAATTTTCGCTTGGTCTGTAAAAAAGAGGTCAAAACATAAATGAAAAACAAATGTCAGTAGAAATATAGCAGGTTTTTTGTCAGCAATGTGAAATCAGTGCATCTTTCTGAGAGCTATTTATGTTGCAGTGGAGCTGAGAGAGGAAGGTAAGAGAAGCATGTATGTTATTTTTCAGTGCAGAGAGTCTGCATTCTTTTTTCCCCCAATATATATCAATGGATAGAGAATTCATTCATTTGAAACTTGCTAAGTAGTGCCAGAAGGCAACAGAAAATAATAGCAGTGCTAAAGGCTTAGCTGTATGAATGCTACGCGATTTGTGTCCAGAATCTATTATAGTCAGTTGGAACATCAGGGTTTAAAAGATAGATTTTTTTGGCTTTTGTGTTAATCCAAAGACTATGCCAGCATGGCTCTAGGGTCATGAACTAGTTAAAATTCTGCTAATTTTCCCTTATGTTTAGAATATGCTATAGCAGGCATTTATAGTTCATATATTAGTAGTTAGGAATAACTGAATAATTGTCTGGAAATATCTGAATATTTTTTCTTGCTTTCTGTTTGAGAATTCTTGATTTCCACTCATTCATCCATGACACTGATTTACTTACATATTTTTTTCACATTTTCCTACTACTTGGTGCTTTAAATTCAGGGGTTTGTCAGTTAGCTTCTCCTTGCTATCTTAGCCATTACTCCTGCTCCCTGGATGGATAAACACAACAATTTTTAACCACCTTCTTGATCAGTAAGTTTAAATGAAAGAAGCACTACAGACCAGAGAGGTCTGTGACCCTGTCTGGATTTCAGGCTCTCACCACAAGCCAATATTGCAGCTTCATGACGAATTTAAACCTCACAAACCTATAATGTCAGCGAGAGGCAGTCCTGCTCTCCCCACTTCTCCTGCAGCTCCCGTCCGCCACCCTGGCACCCGCGCCTTGTCCGGTGGCACAAGCACTCGCAAAGCCGTGCCACTCCATGCAAGCTTGTCCTGTGGCTGTACCCATTACCTGCTCTGCAGGGGCCAGAGGACGAATAGTCGAAGAGTCGCATGGGGATTTTACTTTTCAACAGCAATGTCAGTCTGATATCTTAAGCCAATCATGAAACTGCAGGCACAGTAACAGCAATAGGAAAACATAGCTGCCTGCCTCAGGATGTGGCTACTTACAATTTTTCTCCATTACAGCGACTTCTGATAGCTGACTGATATTCATCTTCTCCAGGTACAGGTCGATGACCAGTCATTTAGACTTTGATTTTTAGCAATGCTGCACTGCCGTGTTGCCACTGCCTACTTCCAAGCAGCATCAGGATCCCTGAGCGATCAGTGGTTTTTCCACTTCTTCACTCTGAAAAAGTCACGCTTGCCTGTAATCCCATGCTGGGAGTAAGAGCACTAACTGTACCCGTGAGAAGTAGGAAGGGATATTTTTACCTCAGAAGCCAGGGAAGAAAAGGGAGTCTAAATAACGTGCTGGGAGGCTCTGGGGCTTCTGCTTTGTTGCAGTGTGAGTGGAGCCAGAGGGCAAATGTTTCCCTCCTGCTCAGCCTCCTTGTTCTGCCCTCTGTATATCCCACCAGCCCACTGAGGTCCTGAGCAGGGAAAGGAAAAAGCATGCTTTTGGGACCTAGCAGGAGAGCCGTCTGAGCCTCCCTGTTCTCCTGTATGTGTAAATCCAGTATAACCCAAACCAGAGTGCAAAATTAAAATATTTTGTCCTTTATATGTTTTCCATAATACCATTTCTTTGAGGATTTGAAATGCCAGAAAGGACTGAGAAGCTTTCATCTGGTTAGCTTACACTCTGATTGATGAGTTTGATAATATGTGTGGCTTAATGATATTTACGCTGTTTGTCCAGCTAGGTATATTAAAAGAACGTTGAGAAAATAGTAGATGTGCTAAAATCCTATGGTAACAGCTCATACATTAGTGGTGTTTCGTTGTGAACAAAGTCATTTTTCAGACGAGTCATAAAGTAGCCTAAAAACAAGTGTGGCACTGTTTGCTTCAAATGAGACTGTTGCCATGTGACCACCATTCATCTGACATCATTACTGACATTGCTTTTGTTAGTATGATATCTGATTAAGGCTCCCAGCCGTGGTGGAGCCAGCCTAAGTAGTTTGAGCGAGGTGGCTGAGGAAAGTTAATGTGTCAATGTTACTATTGGGTGAGAGTGTCTGCTCAAAGTTTCCTTTGGAGAACAAGGTTAGAAATGGTTGATGATCTTTCTAATGGGAATCTTCTGAAAATATTTGAAGATCTGGTAGTAATTAAAGATGTGCTGAACTCCAATGAGAGATGTAATCAGTTCAGCAAAACACAAAGATACCATTTCTGTGTGAGGGACCATGTGAATATGACTAGGAACGGAAAAAAGAAAAAAGAACAAACATAAGCAAGAGAAATGTAATTGATCATATAGTTGCAGAAACAAATTAATTAAATCTCTGCCTTTTGTGTGACTAAATGCCTGGTATTTATATGTAAATAAACAACAATCAGCCTTGTTTAGGTCTAAATTTCTATTTTATAAAAAAATGTATAAGGCTTGATGAATTCTTGTTGTCTGAGGAACAAATAATTTTCAACAGGCACTGTAAGATGCACCTGCAGTGTCCATCTGAGGTGGGACGAGCTCCACTACTTCTGCTTTGGCTTTTAAAATCCACGATGATTAGTACTATATCTAGTAATTTAGAAAACATACTGACTAGCCTGCTAAAGTAAAAAAAACAAATGTAATTTCCTTTTTCTGTAGGTAACGGGATGACAAAGAATTTCTTTTGGCAATGTTGTTTCTAACGTCTGATATTAACCTGTGCTCCCATTTTAGTTTTAGATGAGGAACTTCTGCTATTGTTTTCCACTTTTCCTTTTTAAACTAGAATGTTGTAGGTTATTTTCTTTGCACAGACACCATAATGCTTGAGATTTATCTTTTATGCTTTGAACTGTTATGGGACTAAGACCCATTTTAGACTGTCCTGGGACTAAGACCCATAATTCCATAGTTAAGAACCCCCAGAGAGCTAGAAGCATTAACTTCTCACACCTGATGCTAAATGACTGCTCAACTGATTTCGGACCCCACTTCTCACTGTCAAGCGTGATGGAGAAGTGTAAACCCCAGTGGGAAGAGTGATTGCCAATGTCTAGATCCCTTTGGAAAAAGAATTTAGGTAATTTAAAATATAATTTTTAATATGAAGGAGAGGAGTTAAGGTTCTGGCATGGGAAAGATGTGAAACTCACCAAAAAGTAGATGTGTTTTAGCAAATGTTTTGAGGTCAAGGAAATTTTTAATTCTGATGCTAAATGATGGTCTGACCCATAGACTGTGAGCACTAACTTCGTCTAGAAGACCAGAAGTCAGCAGCTCAGGAGGTGTCCTGCATCTGCATAGCATTTTTTCTTAAAAGCACAGCTATTGGCACCATCAAATGATACTGGCCATTACAAATCAAAAAAGGAAACTTCCAAAGGATATGGCTTCAAGTAAAATTGTTTAAATGAGTCATTTGTTCTGTTGTACAAATATACCTGAAGAATAGATTCTATTTCAAAGAAATACTGAAATCTTCTTGGTATGGATTACTCACTCCTATTCAAAATGTCTAATGAGTTAGATGCAGATTAATATGGCCTAAATTCTGTATAATTTGGCCTGTGGCCAGCCAATGGGAAATACTAAGGTTTTATGTAGGATCAAGCTGGTGCAGTTTAGACTTTAGTCCTCTGATAGAACCAGTGAAATGAATGGATAGGCTTTAACATTGAGCTGCAGTTTATTTTTGCAAGAAAGAATAGTAGAGTCTGTCCTATCTTCATATACCTTGTAAAAATTTAATAAAAATATTTATTTCAGCTTAAAGAATAATGATAACATCACTTTGAAATTGTTAGAAAAATGCTGAGTATTAATCTGCTGTAGCCTTTAAATTACTGTTCATACACATTTAATCTTCCTTTCCTTTAGTTAGAAAAGGTTGTAAGTGGTAGATTCATTTGACATCAGACTCAGCAACACATTACTTAGATGAAATCACACTTAAGAGTGCTGTGGACTGGACCTGAGTAGCTTAGCTGATAAGGCACTGGTTTGTCATCTACAAGACAACAGTTCAAGACTTCTCTGATTTCTTAAGTCAAATTAATTTAGTTATGTCAGCTATGCTGCCATAAGATGATAATCCAAGCTGCATGGATGCCAGACATACTTTTACCTTCTTTGGCTAGATTGAAACTGTGTCAGAAACGCTGGGGGTAGCTAGAATTCATTTCAGGTGTGATGAGGAAACCGGGACATTTGAATTGCATGAATTATAAAATTCGTGTCAATATATATTGGCTCCTCTGATTCGACAGGTCTAGGATTTTTTTCCTATAAGACCCTCTAAGACCCAGGGTGAAACACTTCAAGCCCACTTGAACTCTGGTTGGATCTAGGATCTGTCTATTAAGTTTACTTAAAAAAACCCCAACAACCAAACAAAAAAACCCACCTCACTGCCCTCTCTGTGCAGGGTTCTAGCACTTGTTGCTGTCATGACTCAGCAGAATAATTGGTCACTTTGTGTGTTTCTAGGATCAGCCAGCATCTCGCAAACCATTCCTCTGAAGATACGCAGTCTCCACTACAAAACTGCCTCTCCTAGGGTGCCTATTTCCTCTATGAATTTCCACTGTGACAGTAAATCTTTTCAGGAGAGATATGAGGATAACAGAGCCTAAATGCTTACAGAGAAAACACAAACATTCTTGTGCAAAAGTGACTCACTCAGTGAGAGATAAAGAGGCTGGAATTTTCCTAAGGAAACATCTTATTAACTCAAGTTTTCTGTCTGTATCTCTGTCAGAAAAAGCTGTCATTCCCTCTACTTCCTCAATAACTTCAATTTCAGTCAAAATGTTGCAGCAGAAGAAAGATCTTGGAGATGTAAAATACCTCCCACTTTTGTCACAGTATGTGGCTGGCTAGGGAAACAAAATATTTTAATGCTCCCTCTGACAAAAACAATTCTCAGCATGAGCCATCAGAACATCCACTCATGCAGTAATTCTTGCAAAGATTCAAACTGCAACACTGATCATACCATGAACATTGCGCATAAATTGCCATCCTGAAGTAAGTATGCTGGGTAGTAACAGAATCAGCATAAACTGAGAATGAAGTAATTCTTATTCTGGAATGAACTGCCCAATTTATGTAGTGTTGCACAAAGATCTGGAAACTCTTGTACTATTCAGTAATATTAAACCTGGAAATAATGAAGCTAAGATAACATCCCTCCCTACTTTAATGCCAAAGGAAGCTATTTAAGCCTGTTGCAAAAGATTAAGATACCAGGGACAGAAAGAGAGGTGCAAATATAACTTTGAAAGTAGTGTTGACTGTAGGGATTCTGTCAGTGTAGCCTACTTCAAGCACTGCAGCTGACAGCTCAGCTTGAAAAGTAACTGAACTCCTGAAAATGTGCCACTGTCATGTTATTTCCAAGAGGCCTTGGTAACTGTGAAGGCATGTAATTGAAATTCGTATTCATTATTAAAAAATGTGCTTAATATTAGCCTTCTCGTGCAACTTCTACATGGATATCTCAATTATATGATTTACTTAGCGGGTAGCATCGCTTCAGTTTTTGCAATAGCCTCAGTGATGATCAAATTTCTCAGGAATGATTGTCCACAATCCATCAGAGCTTGTAAAACTTTTACATTTATCATAGAGCAAATAATCTGGTAAGCAGCCAAGACTTCATTTTCCACCAAAGAATACTAAAAAGAATCTAATTCCTGGAATCTGATGCAAATGTGTTTTCCGTGAACTACTCTGTATCCATGCACAGTTCAGAAGACGACATCAGAGAAGTTATTTAATGAGTAAAATATTGTTGTTTCTCCCCCTCCATCCACTAGAATTCCACATATCAAGTTTTCCAAGACACATATGCTCTTTTTAATGACTTGAAATACTTTCCTAATGATTGAATTCTGCTTAGCTGTAGTAGGCTTTTCCAGACCTTTTAGAAGCCAATATAATATATGCAACTGATGATAGGCTATAAACATTCATTTTAGGCCACTAAAAGCAGTTCTTGGAAGACTGAGTTGTCCATATCAACTGTGTTTAGCAGCTTGTGTGATAATCATTCTTAAAAGTATGTATTATGACTCAATAAAGCCATCTGGCAGTGCAGGAGTGCTGTCCAGCTGTCCATGCTGTCCAGCTACTTGAAATTGCAATGTCTAAATTATTCATTTGCATTTCTGCAACATTTCTCAGTCATGCCCTGAAATTCAGCGGGCTGCTTGACATTTAAAAGGAACTTCTTCAAGATCTGTGATGTGGAGGAAATCAATTGCTCTGTATATTGTGAAAGTAGTGCTTTTGTGTTGGTAGCGATTTCCAATTCCTATACTTTTTAATGGTTGAGTGAATTCCAGCTTCAAAATATGGGGTCATTTTCAGTGTGCAGCAGAAGGCTAGAGTCTGGTACTTTACATCTCAAAAGTTTCAGGTGGTAACTGTTATGTACACATACAGGTGATCGGGTAAGGGCCAGCTTGGCCAAAACCAAATAATGCTGTGACAAGGTGCCACATCTCTAGTGCAGCTTCCATGGTGGGGCAATTTTTCTCAAGTGCTCATTTTCTCAGGCACACAATTGTTCATAAACATGTGAAGTTGTCAGCTCTATGGAAAGTGGCATGGGCTGCTGTCCCAGTAAGCTCTGCAGTGGCTCAAGCTACAGTAGGTACTGAGAAATTGGGCTTTGTTGCAAAATCAGGGATCCCTGTTGTATGCAGAGGCCGGCAGAGGTACTATGTTTCTAAGTCACCTTCTCACAGCTGCTGACAAGGAATACAAATTTGTACATTGCAAGTGAGTTTCTTATCTACTCACACACTACCATATTTAATAAGTTAAGGCATTTACTATAAAATCACCTTGTTTATTGTATGTTTTTCAATTTGTTCCAAGCATTGTGAAGAAGAGACAGTTATGACATAGAAGAGACAAGGGGATCTCAGCAGGGAGATCATTGTGTTGTGTATCACCTTCCATCCCTTCCACAACAACTTGCCTCCTGTGCCTGAAGGAGTGCACGTTGATTCTGCAGCCTGAGCAACCAAACTTGCCCAGGCTCCTGGCCATTCCTCTGAGTTCACATCTCTATGCCCAGTGTGTGCTCTTCACCAACTCTTCCTTTGAGTAATTCATTTACGTATGACAAGAATCCTGCAGATCAGTCGCACCCCAGTTTCCACCTTTGGCTGGAGTAGGGCATTCTGTTGTCTTAGGTATCTCGCTCTTTTTTTTTCCTGCGTAGCCAAGTTTCTAGGTCTTCTGATGCCTTGACTCTGGATCCCCGCTTTTAAACTTACTTGTAAAATTCTTCCTGTTTTCCATGAAGTTTTCCTGCTCCGTACTCTAGGTTCTAGCCTTTTGCTCGTGTTTCCAAATTCACTTTTTCATTACTTCCTCTTGACTCTACATCTGCAGTTGCTCTGGTGCCTGCTGTTTCTGTCTTCTGCATTGGAATTATTGTTTCTTCCCACAGGCTGCTCTGGAAAGCTCTTTTTTTAGTAGACTCTCAGCCATTATCTGCTCAGATATAAGATTAATTTGCTGCCTTTGAGGTATGCAGGCAGTAGAAAGGAGCAGTAGTAGTATTAAGCAGTCTGGAGAACCTGGCTGTTCCCTAAGCAAGGTTTTTCTTGTGTTTTAAATTGCATGAAAATCAGAGAATTTGCGTCTATGTGTTCCTGGAACATTTTGACACTTACCAGCTGAAGTACTCCCAAGCTGTCATCTTATAAAAAGAGCAACTAGGTCTGGTGTTGGATTTTCCTTTACCATGCCACTCAAAAGCTAATGGAATTATATAAAAGAAGTAGATATATGTGCTGTGGGAGTTTTATGAAAGTTGTATAATTCTCTCATGTGACCAAAATATCTTTTTTTTCAGACTTGTCCTGCGTACCATTCAAGTTTGCACTTTATCGTACTCCAAACCAGAATAATTTATAGTCACTTACTGGTATTTCAGAGTTGTTTCTTTAAATTTGGTACTTTGTATCTCCAAAGGAAATAACTATGCATATTAAGGCTACAAAAAAAACCCCCAAAACAGCCCACAAGTAAAATCCTGAACGTAGTGTGTTGTTTGCAATATCATTACTGGAGCTCTTTGGAATATCTTGGCATAGTAGTGCAGTTTTCCCACATTACAGAGGACACCACAAATAACAAGCTCTGCACAAACCGGTTCATCCTCTACTTCTTTATGCTACTGTATAAATTTGGGTGACACCTTGAAACTTAAAGAAAGATAGAGTTGATCTGGAAAATATTCATACAGGGGTGACAGGATTGAGTCAAAGCAAGGAAAGACTTTCTTTGAAAGAAAGAAAAAACATTTGGGGAAAACAACAGAATAGGGGAGGCAGAACATGAAAGAGGCCATTAAAATTGTAACTAGCATGGAGAAGTTAAAAATACATCAGTTGTTTTCTGTTACCTTGAATACTGGAACTAAAGGACTTCAAAGCAAACAGAAGAAGAGGAGGTTGTTTTGTGCAGTTGGGTAGTTCAGCTGTGGAACTCCTTGCCAAAGGATGTTGTAAACACTAAGAAAGTCCATGGTTTGTGGAAAGGTTTGACATGTTCATGGAGGAACAAACTATTTGGTGTGACTATACATACAGAAAAGACTTCTGGTTGAGGAAATCCCGTAACTAAAAAATAAGCAGATCCTGAAGCTACTTTCATTTTCATAATCTTTTTTAGGCATGCCACTATTGGAGACCAGGTAGTGTACTACATGGACCATAGGTAGTGTACCCAGTACTATTTTCTGGTATTTCGTCACTCACAGAAGTGTCTGACAGGTGATTTTTGGTCATTCTAACAACCATATATCTACCCACCAATTCTAAAAAAATGTATTGTATTGCAAATATTGTAATATGGAGGCTGAAGGCAAGGAAAAAGGGGAAGAATAATGCAAGAGTTTGTGTGGACTTATTATTATGCAGGGAGTGGTACTTCAAAAGATCTTGGTTCCCGCTGACTATCCTTCCTTGGTTGCCACATTTCAACAGCTTGGTTGAAATTCTGTGCATCATAGGCTTTTTTGGATGACAGGTATACACCATCCATTGACAAACTGGGACATCTAAGAACTTTTTGAATAGAGGCACAACTGTGACCATGCCCTACAAATGCAGAACATTGATTGTGAATAAAAGCCCAGGTTGAGGAATCTACAGATACAGCTGCTGGGAGGCTATTTCCTGTTCCAGTTCTCAGGAGAGATCTGGCAAGATGTATTAGTGGGAATCTGGTAAGGAAAATAGACTTTTCCTGAAGGTATTTAATCTCTGCAAGCTCTTGAAGAACTTAATCACTCAGAAAAATTGGCCCTAGAACTTTGTGCGTACTTATTATCTATTTTACTGCTGGGTTCAATTTGGTTTTAATGAGTACTCTTAGATAATATGAAGTGTAGTGGTAATGCTGGATTTCTTTTGAAGCAAGTTTAATTTTCATTTTGATACTTTACATTCTGCCTACTTTTGGCTTTATCACATATAGCCAAAATCTTTTTCCTGTGTGTTTTTCTTGAAAGTTTAAGAGGAAAGAAAATTCAGAAGAAAGCTACTGTAAGAAATGAACAGAACTTAATACAGAAAGGTGCACTGGGGTCAAAGGAGATACCTTTCCTAATGAACTTAATACTCGTATAGGTAACAAAACTAACTGGACTTATTTTTCCTCTACTATAAGATACATACATGTAGACTTTTAACAGATAAGCCATTCTTCTTCATCTAGTTTTTAATAACAAGCTAACATAGAACAGAAAACCGAAGGAGTTCAAGAGCTGTAGAAATAAGAATTAGCAGCTTAATTGCTTGTAAAACTCTTTCTTATACTTGGAAAAAACAAAAGGCTATATATGTCCTTTCCTCTCTTGTAACCTGTTTTGAATTTGGGCCAATATGGGTGTGGCATTTGGGTGCCAGCTCAAAGTGTTAGTTAACTGTAGACCCCGTTACTAATCTGCCATGTGTAATGTGGCACAATCCTCAGCTAGGTCTGTGTGTAGATTAGGAAAGCGAAGCTGCCAGAAAAGTAGGTCAAGAGATGGCAAAAAGCATGTGTAATTGTCTCCAATGCTGACAATTAAGTCTCTGAATGACACTGAGGATAAAGTTGCAATGACAGGGCCAGGCAGGCCCTCACGGGGTGAACAAAGTCTCAAAATGCTTGTAAGTTTGGGGAGGTGAAGGTCATAGAAGCTATATCAGGCCACTCCAAGTCTATGTCATAAACTGTCAATAAAGAGCTCTTGTGTGAAGCAGACCTCATGTTTTCTCTGCCTATGTTTGCTTTTCACCAGCACCCCATCAATTCACAGTGCAGGGTTAATAAAAATCCATACAAGTCTCAAGGTGTTTCCTTTAAACTTCTTTGGAGGTTGTGTAGATGGACAATAACACGCAGCTGACTCCGTGCTCAGACCCCTACTGGTCTGTGCTCCTTCTTGCAGTATATTTTTACTTATATTGCACATATCTGGCACAATTAAACTGTAAGGCTGCATTTTTAATGAAGTTTATCTGAACAAAAATTTTGCGTGCAATATAAATCCCAGGAATCTGTCACAAGAGGAAGACCTGAATCATCTTGGCCACACTGCCAGCATATCTGATCCTTTTTATCACTGCTTGACAAAGACTAACCCTCAATTCTGGGTAAAGAGAAGATGAAGCTCTTCTGTCTGATCTTCCTGGCCCTCGATTCATTTTTATTCGACTTTTTCAAAGGATATCTACGACTTTTACTCTCATTTTGTCTTCTTAAACATCTCCTGGCTGTCTTCAGATTCCATGACGTTTTACAACATTGTGTTTGGGCTGAAAATTCATATTAATAGCAAGGTCGAAGGAAGCAAAGACTAATACCTTGGAATCACAGCAGCTATTCATCAAGTTTAATTGCCATTAAGTCTACTTAAAAGACAGCTGATTTACCTACACTGCATTACACAGTAAAGGAGTATTATATGGAAAATACCAGAAAAAGACAATTATTTTAGCAGGTGCACACTGATTTGTGATTGAGTTAATTTCTAAGCTAATGAGCCAAGTTCCCATGTTTTGTTTTCAGGTTCTTTTTGTAACACTCTGAAAGAAGATCAAGGTTTTCCAGGATTTTATAACATTATAAAGTTGAAAATCCCAAAGAAAAGAAAAAAAATTTTAAAAAAATTCTTTTACAAGTCAGTTTTAAGAAGGATTTCTGTGACCACCAGAAAATTTTGTACATAAATCACAGAACGCCAAACTGATACTGTTCAAATATTGTTTTTTGTACATCTCACTATGTTAAGATACAGATAGAACAACCGAAATTTATTGTATCAGTTGTCTGTCAGCTCCAAAGGGCTCCGTGATGTTTTATCTCCAATTCTAGTCACTTAAAAGGTCAAATGATTTTTTTAAAGAAAAGACAGCTAAAGCAGAGTGTCAGGAAGTGAGATAAGGAAAAACCTTTTATGTTTGAAAATATAGCCTTATCTTAAAGTTCACTCTTCATTTAAAAATAAAGGCCAGCTCTGAAAAAAAACAATATTTTGTTATGTAAAGGAAGCAAATACAATTGGTGCATTTTTTTTCAGTAGAAGAACACAAGCATGTTGTTTTCTACAATTGTCAGTCCATCACCTATCATAACAATTGTGTTTCTTCACATATATATGTGGGGTTTTTTCCACGAATGGCCTTATCTTTGTGGCAAAATGTAGTTAGTGAAAGAGAACCAGACCTGAAGTTCTAGGAAAGACTTTGCTATGGACAAGCCATTTCCTCACTGGAGTCAGAAATTATCCTGTGGAAGTGGAAGTTTGAATAATTGAGAACTAATAAGATCATGACTGAGAAAATTATCTGGACCTCTTTATGAATGAGAGTATCTATTTCTCACAACTGATCACACATTTATTCTACTGGAAAGTAAAACTGACAGTGTGTCACCAACCCAAGCATTACAGTTCAGTACTGCTGCTTCTGGGAATAACGGAAAAAAATGTGAGATAACACCAGTCTGAGCAGTGAAAATCTGAATCATATGCAGGTTATTGAACATACTCCCAAACCTCACATTCTGATTAATCAAGAATTGCCACAGCTGCACACAGTGTTGGCAACAAAACATAAAACCATTTGATGCTCATCTGGTTTGGAATTTATTGTAAATTTGAGATGCAGACCTGGCCAACTGAAAGGTTTTCTATGTGTTTTACACACTGTTGAATGTAGGCTTACTGTAGCTGAACTATTTTAAAGCAATTTAGTTAATTCAGTAAGCAAATCTTATAAAATAATTTTCTGAACAACAAAGATTTCTTCAGAATGTTGACTGGCTTCAGAATTGTTCTTAGATGTTTCTGCGTATTAGTTGCTGAAACACCCTCCTCACCTCCTTACTCTCTTTCTTGCACAGAGCTTTTGCAAGAAAGGAAATAAAGAGTCCTGGCAGAGTGATTAGAAGTGCGACATTCAGGGGAGGAAAAGATAGCTCTGATAACCACCTGGATGAGGCATTAGTTGTAATCATCTCCTTTGAAATTGTTGTGCAGGTCTATCTAGGCCGCTTAACAGAAGTCTAATGGTAGGACAGACAATACGTGAATTATTGTAAGACAATTAACATGCAAACAGAACTTATAAAAGCATCTTGCTAGCTGAAGACTGACCAAAGTCGCTGCATCTCTGAGGTATTAGTGCCAGTGATGAGCTCATCATGACCTCAGGATCTTACAGTACATTAGCTGCTTTTGGACACATGTTCTCACCTGAAAGCAAAGTGGTTCCTGGGATTTAACTGTCTTTTTCACAGCCCCTCAGTTTTTTCTTATTTAGCCTTATGCATAGTTCATATTTCTTTCAGCTCTAATGTATGGAATGATGAAATACACAACGCAGTATATCTGTCAGACCAGAAGTGTCTATGGAGTTCTTGATCATCTCTATACAGATAGTATAGTAAACAGAGGTAAAAGTAAGGTAGTAGCATTGAGATCTTTGAGAAATTGTGTGGCAAAACAGAGGTCATCTTATAATGTCTGTTTAGGACCTAATGAAAAGGTATGAACTTGCCAAAAGTACATAGAATTGTGCAATTTCTATTTGCATGTTTATATTGTTTCCAGATTGCTCTCCTTTAATGACTTTTCACGTCCAGTAGAAATCATTGTGTTTTTACTCATTCTGATCAAAACAGTTATGGTTGTCTATCACGATTCCAGCTGAATTGCTTCCATACTACAAAAAAATTCTGCAAATATTTGCCGGCATATCACAATAACTAATTCTGGCAATTAGAATATTTTTATATGAATTTTGCATACATTTTTGAGAAATATCTCTTCTTGCAGACAAAATTTTCTTTATTTACAGGGAAAAAATCACAGAAACAATGCCGGAATGATTTTAAAAGTTCTTGAATGATTAACCATGAAGCAATAGCATCAGACGTTACTGACACAGAAACATAAATAACTAATGATTTGAGAGAATAATTTTAAGTCATTCCATTGACTTGAAACAGAATTTTCTATTAACCTTGATAGCAAATTCCATCACCTCTTTTTGTTTCCTCTGGGGGATATTTTTAGATTAAAAAATCGGCCATACCTATTTAATGAATTATTACAAATTATTCCCTCAATTCCAGTCATCAGGTCAAACCTTTATTATTGCCTGGGAAAAATCACTTACAATTTGTCAAGTAGTCTAAAATGTTTACTCCATGAAACAGGAGCGATTATATTTGATTTGTAGTGGAAAAGCAAAAGCAAACATTTCTGCAGCAAACAACATCCAGTCTTCAGAATTGCACAAGTAGAAGTTATGGTCTATCAAAAACTTAGCTGCTTCTCTGCTTAGGTTAATGTTTTCCAGCATAAAAGTGAGGCACTTTGTTGAGCTCCCCAAAATTACAAATTTAGCACTCTCTCACAAAAGAATGAAAAAGTGACTTTTTAACCATTGGTATTGGTAGCAATGCCCTATTTCTCCTATTGAAATACATGGACAAGTTAAAGCCTTTTTCTATACAGAGTTTCTGCTTTTTTGCATTTGACGTATTTTGTAAGATGCATAGCTCAGAGCTTCCTTTTTATTCAAAATAATGCGAGATACTTCACTTAGTTCAAATCAAATGCAGTATGGTCCACAAGGTTTTAAACTAGGGACTAGACAACTGATTTGGCTAAAATAAAATTGACCTGAAGCTTTATGCAAAACTGAAATAAAACTTTGTAGCTTGAAAAAAATCTGATTTAAAATAATCTGCAAATTTAATACATTATTGCTGGGAGGCAAAAAAATACAATTTTTGTCCTAATTACAAAAAAGCTTGAAAAAGAGTCTATTCTCTAAGGCCTACAGCTTTGTCTGGGGGGGCTTGAATTGGTTTGGATAATCAGCCAGACTTTTGGATGCTTATTTAATTGAACCTCTAAAACTTTTGAGGTTTGCCCATCTCCAATTTGAAAATCCTCTCTGGAGGGAAGTTCTCCAGCTGTAAGCTCTACAAAAGTACACCTGGCAAAACAACATCTGCCTGACAATGACTTAGTGGGCCTCAGTAAAGGCTGACATATGTGCACATGCAATTGGACCTTCGAGCAACAAAGCATTTTACATATTAGTGTACACTGGAGAGTCCTGACTCCTGACAGAAAAATATGATGGCTTTTGCACTTTAAATTACAGTGAAGCTGTATCCACAGATGGTGCAGGTACAACATGTGCTCTTATACAGATGGCAGGTAAAGGAGGTCATTTGCACAACTGCCTCCTGATTTCCAGCATTTCCTTCACTGCAGTTGTTGGCAGTTTGAGATCGGCATTTTTGGTGGGAGTTAGTTCCAGTTGCTGATGCGGCACTGGCTGGAAGCCTGTACCCATGCAGAGGCTTCTGTTGACACTTCCAGATGATGAAAAATCATTCCCTCTCCTTTGTTAAGGCATCTCTTTCAGAAGGTATGGGGCACAGTTTGTTGTGGCTCGGTCAGTTAGGACAGACACTGAGTAAGTTAAGAGAGTTGCTTTGAGTTTAGTCAGCTGGAGAGCTCGCAGAGCCATTACCGTGTGCCAAATGGCCGTGCTTTGAAGATAGGGAAAGTAAATCTTACATGGTCAGGTTCTTCAAAATTAACAAAGGAGCTGTAATTCTGGAGGAAAAAGGACTGATACATAGCCTGTTTTCTTACGCTGACCTTTGTTTTAAGATTATAACAAAAATTCCAGGAAATATTCATACTTGGCCAAATTCTGAAAGCAGGATGTGGTCCAGCTGACCACCGACATGTAAGTGAGGGCAGGATAGAAGGAAACTTACCTTCTTCTAGGAGGCAGGCTTTCTTCTTTTTTTTGTTTCCAAGCAGTGTATTCATCTGGGTACCCAGCCTCACTCTTGGTCCTTCTCTTTCTCGACACTGCCTGAGAGCTTTATGCTTCTGGGAGGAAGGGAGTGAACTCTGCATCAATGAGCTTTGCTTAGGCTTAAAGCACCAGCACTGTCTGTAGAATACAGGCCTGAACTTTTATTAAGGTGGTTTCAGAGGACTGCCAGGGAGAAAAGCTGCCTGTGAGAGGTGCTGAAGTCCTCTGCCTATTTCTAATAGGCCTAATCTAAACCCAACATGTCCTCATCTCTTTTTAACGTAACTCTTTTCCCCTCTTATTTTGGCATGTGCAGCTCATGGAAATGTTCCTTCATTTCCAGACAACAAAAAGTGATTGTGCCATAGCGTGGGATTAACAGGGAATTAAAAGTTTTGTGACGATTCCAAAAGCAAAGTTGTATAGCCTAGTGATATGGAAAAAGAAGTCAGAAATGTAAGCTTGCAGAGTTTGGAGCAGAAGAAAAAGCAGATCCAGCTAGAAGGACATAATCAAAATCATTCCCCAGTTTCCAAACTGGTCTTTTTTGTGTTGTCTTTTGTGGAGTCCTGGCTGGACGAGAGGTGACATAGTTTGGTGCTGTTGAGCAACCCAGGTTCCGATCCGGAAGTGAGCCTTGGGAGAGGCTGACACGGAACCCTGCTGGGAAGGGAGAGCTCGGAACACTGGAGCAGGGGGAACGTCACTGTTTCCTTCCACACTGTCACTTCCTTCCTGCCACGTTGTTGTTTCCTGCCACAGAACTGTTTTCACATCGAGATGCAGCTCTGCACCAATCACGAGTTGCAGTAGTTTTGCCTATATATGGATTAGGGGTTTAACCATTCAGATGCTGTAATAGTTTTGCTATATAAACCTTGTTTTTGCTGACTAATAAAGGTGAACGATCATACTCATATTG
>Ga0065711_1000323_pt1 | contig 72923 bp, 79 predicted proteins | sample Hoacrofraction12_FD_59098 | JGI IMG/M metagenome (GOLD analysis project Ga0065711, IMG submission 59098) | Hoatzin crop microbial communities from Cojedes, Venezuela - Epithelial fraction 12 v2 (version 2) | ecosystem: Host-associated > Birds > Digestive system > Esophagus > Crop | place... | reverse complement strand
CCTGCGATTTTGCCCCCAATAGTCTTCGATTTCCCATCCAATGGTTTTGGAGGCGCTATCCAATGGTTTCGCATCGTCTATCCAATGGTCTTCGAGTCGCTATCCATTGACGGGCGCGTGCAATTCCAATGGATAGCGCCTCCAAAACCATTGGATGGGAAATCGGCCGTCAAGGCCCAGATTTTCGCTATCTGCCAGAAATCTTGCAAAGCGCTAAGGGTTAATGCCTTAAAGAAAGTGGCTCAAAATGGCCGTTTTTCTGGCCGAAAGACAAGTTGGTGACCAGCGAGGGCATTTTTGAGCCACTTTCTGAGGTTACAAAAAGAACAATTTAACACTTTCGGGGCGCTATTTTGGCCATCAGGGAGCATCATTTTTAGCCACTGATGACACAGAGGTCACAGATGCTCCGCTCCGCTCGTGAAAATGATAACCGGATTTAAAGCTATACGGCTTTGAGGCTCCGCCCATGCATGTGCTCCGCCCATGAAAATAAAGGACTATGGGAGAGCCATGCGATTTCGGCGCTCCGCTGCTCGTTGGCCGCCAACGATACGAAGGGCCCGTGGCGGCGGTGGCGCGCGCCGTCGGTCTACATGAATCCTTGTTGTCGCAGGGCGGCCAGCAGTTCCTGCGTGAGCGCCTCGTTGTCGGCCTTGGTGTAGCGGATGTCGGTGAACACTTGGGCGAGCGTCTCCTTGTGGTTGATGTCCACGAAGTGGCGGTTTTCGGGCAGCGCCTCCTTGGACGAATAGAAGCGATCGATGCGCTGGGGCGTGTAGTCGTCGTAGCGCTCGGTGTGCACAATGGCGTCGATGGGCAGTCTGTCGCTCTGCGCGGGCTGTTCGTCGGGCCAGCCCAGCGTGATGGTGGCCACGGGCATCACGAGCCGCGGCAGCCCCAGGACGCTAATGATGGCGCGGGGCTGATAGACCGTGGTGCCCAGAAAACAATAGCCCAAGCCCTCTTCGTCGGCCAGATTGCAAAAGGTTTGGCAGTAGAGCAGTGCGTCGGTGGCGGCGTTCATGTAGGACAGAAAGTTGTCGTAGCCAGGCACGGCGCGGCGCTCTTCCGCCCATCGCGAGGTGCGCCGGAAGTCGGCACAGAAGGTGAGCACCACGGGGGCCTCTGTCACCATGGGCTGATTGAAGTGGGCTGGCGCGAGCAGGGCCTTTTGTTCGGCGGCGCGCGTGACGACCACGCTGTAGAGTTGGAGATTGCCCATGGTCTGCGTGCGCTCGGCTTCGGCAAGGAGTCGGCGCAGCAAGGTGTCGTCCACGGGGCGGTCGGCATAGCGCCGGATGCTGGTGCGGGTGAGGAGATTTTTCATCGCGGGTGGGGATTTTCAAACGTAGGTTTCAAGAAATTTCACTTTGCCGCTCACGTGTATGCCATGGGCCACGGCGGGCAGCAGCAGAGTGTCGCCGGCGCCGAAGGATTGCTCCGCTCCGCCATCGCAAGAGAGCGTGCCTTGGCCTTTCAGACAGATGAGAATGACAAACGAGTCGAGCTCCGAGTAGTCGATGGTCATCGGCTCATCGAGGTCATAAACAGCGGTGTTGAAATAGGGGCAGCGCACCAACGCCGTGCCTTGGTTGGTGCGCTCGGTGTAGTGTGTGCGATAGTCGCTTTCCACGTGATAGTCTATGCTCTCGGCGGCCTCGCGGGTGTGGAGCTCGCGATAGTTGCCGTTGGCATCCTTGCGCTTGAAGTCGTAGATGCGATAGGTCACGTCGCTGGTTTGCTGAATCTCGGCCAAGAAACAGCCGGCGCCGATGGCGTGGATGCGGCCCGCAGGGAGAAAGAAGCAGTCGCCCTCCTGCACCGCATATTGTGCCAGCGCGTCGCAGATGGTGTCGTCGGCCACCATGCGCTTGTATTCGGCGGGCGTGATTTGCTGCTTCAGTCCGCTGTAGAGCTTGGCGCCCGGGGCGGCGTCCATGATATACCACATCTCCGTTTTGCCACGCTCGCGCCCTTGGCGACGGGCCGTTTCGTCGTTGGGATGCACCTGGATGGACAGGTCTTGGTGGGCATCGATAAACTTGATGAGCAGCGGAAATTCGTTGCCAAAGCGCCGATAGTTGTCGCGCCCCACGAGCGCTTCGCCCTGCTCGGCCACCAGTTCGTTGAGGCTCTTGCCCTTCATGGGCCCGTCGGCTACGATGGTCTCGCTGCCTTTCACGCCCGATATTTCCCAACTCTCGCCCACGTTGGTGAGCGCGCTTTGCAAGTGTTTAAACGGAATAATCTTGTCGCCGCCCCACAGCGTCTGTTTCAAGAGCGGCTCAAATCGAAATGGTTGCATGTGTGCGAATGATTTAATGTTTGTATTCTTCCACTTTCCAGCCATTGGCGTCGGGGATGTTGTGCACTGTGGTGGAAAAGTTGACGCCCACCAGATGGATGGTACGCGCGTCGGTGAGCCATTGCTCGGCGTAGCCCTTGGCATGGATTTGCGCTAGGGCATCGTCGGGCGAGCCGTCGAGTTTGAATTCAAAAATGTAGATGTGGCGCACCGTTTCCACCAGCAGGTCCATGCGCCCGCGGTTGGTGCGCTTTTCGGCAAACGTGCGCAGGTCGCGCCCGCCCATCAGCACGCAGGTGATATAGAAGACAAATTGGTAGGCTTGTTCGGTGTCTTTGAAAAACTCATACGACAGACTTGCAATCATGGCGCGCATGCCTTCGATGAATGTTTCAAGGTCGCCATCGATGAGCGACTGCTTCAGTGTGGCACTTAGCGACGAGGTGTCGCCGCTGTTGAGCGTGGTATAGAGCGGCACGAGCTGTGTGATGAAGCCGCGCCGCACCTCCTCGTTGGGGAAATCAATGGTGAGGAAGCCGCCCTCGGTGACGCCCGAGATGGTGAGATATCCGCTCTGATAGAGCAGCGCGGTGATGTCGTCCTGATAGGAGTTCACGTTTTCGAGCGCCGAAGCCTCCACCATGCGGCCCGGCAGCTGTGTGATGTCGGCGTGCGTGTTGCGCAGCGCGAGCATCAATCCCGTTGGCGTGCCCGTGCCATACCAGTAGTCGCCGAATCGTTTCATGTCGAGCGCGTTGAGCAGGGAGAAGGGATTATACAGGCCCACGCCGTTCTCGCAGAAATGGTAGCCATCGTATTTGTGTTTCAATCGGTCGTAGCATTCCGCTTTCGAAATGCCGTGCTTCTCGGCCAAGGCGCCCACGCCCTCGTCGAAATAGTGGTGGAGCTCGTTTTCGGTGATGCCGCAGATGGATTGGTAGCGCTCGTCGCGGGAGATGTCTTCCAAGTTGTTTAGCGCACTGAAAACGCTGAGATGGCCAAACTTGGTGACGCCCGTGAGAAAGGCAAAGTGGATATATCGGTCGTTGGTCTTGAGATTCTTGTAGAAGCTCGACAGCACTTCACGATTTCTTTCCAGCAGGTCGGGCTTGTGAATGAGATTGACCAGCGGCGCGTCGTATTCGTCAACAAGGACAACAATCTTCTTGCCGGTTTGCTCGAAAGCCCGCTGAATCACTCCATTGAAACGGCGGGACACGGAGTCCTCCGATGGCGACAAACCATACTGCTTCTCCCATTTCGACACTTCGTCGCCAAGGAGCATCTCCAGGTTGTTGGGCTCGGCATAGTGCTCATTCGATAGGTCGAGGTGGAACACGGGATGGCTTGCCCAGTCTTTTTCCAATGACGCGATGGCCAATCCTTCGAACAAATCTTTGCGGCCGCCAAAGTAGGCCTCGAGCGTGGACACGAGCAACGACTTGCCAAAGCGGCGCGGGCGGCTCAGGAAATAGTATTTCCCGCCGTTCACCAGCCCGAAGATGTCGGCCGTTTTGTCCACATACACGTAGCCCCCCTCACGAATCTTCTCGAAGGTCTGTATGCCAATAGGATATTTCATGCCGCAAAGATAGCTTTTTATTTTAGAAGTTCAAAACAATCAAATCTCTTTCGCCCGAATGCAAGGGCGGCAACCGCCATCAGTGATCTTTCCAGAAGGCGGGGGTGAAGAGCACAACGACGCTGAAGATTTCCAAGCGGCCCATGAGCATGAGGCCCGAGAGGAGCCACTTGACGATGGCGGGGAAGTCGGCCCACGACATGGCCGAGCCCACCTCTAGGCCGAGCGTGGGGCCCACGTTGCTGGCGCAGCTCATGGCCACGGCGAAGGCGTTCACCGAGTCGATGCCGGTGAGCACCATGATGAAATGGGTGACGAGCACGAGTACAAAGTAGGCCGCGAAGAAGGCCATGAGCGTCATCTGCTGACCGTAGGCAATGGTGGTGCCGTTCACCTTCACGGGGAGCACGGCCTTGGGGTGGAGGATGTGTTTCAGTTCGTTTTGCAATATCTTGAGCACCATCACGAGGCGCACGCACTTGAAGCCGCCCGATGTGCTGCCCGAACAGCCGCCCACGAACATGCAGAAGCATAGCAATATCCACACGGCATGGGGCCAGAGGGCCACATTGTCGTTGAACATGCCGGTGGTGGTGAGAAACGAGACGGTTTGAAACAGGGCGCTTTTCAGGGCATCGATGGGGGCGTAGCCGTTGGCCAGTACCAAGAAAAGGCCTATCGCCACGGTGATGGCGATGGTGAGGGTGCCGTAGAGCTTAAACTCTGAGTTGGAGAAGAATCGCTTCACCTGCCCCTTGAAGATGAGCGCGTAGAGCATGGTGAAGCTGACGCCCGAGAGAAACATGAAGGCGATCGCCGTGTAGTCGATGGCTGTGTCGCGATAGAAGCCTGTCGCCTCGCTGTGGGTGGCAAAGCCGCCCGTTGCCGTGATGGTCATGGCGTAGTTGACGCTGTCGAATCCGCCCATGCCTTCCACATAGAAGAGCACGCCGCAAGCGATGGTGAGGGCAATGTATATGCTCCAGATCCACTTGGCCGTGGTGCCCAGCCGCGGGTGCATCTTGGCGCGCATAGGGCCGGTGGCTTCGGCGGCAAACACTCTCACGGTGCCGCCCACCATCGAGGGAATGATGGCGATGGTGAAGAACACGATGCCCAAGCCTCCCACCCATTGGGTCATCGAGCGCCAGAATAGCAGTCCGTGGGGAAGGCGCTCCACGCGGCCAATCACCGACGCGCCGGTCGTGGTGAAGCCCGACATGGTTTCGAAAAAGGCGTCCACGGGATGCGTAACGTAGCCGCTGATGATGAAAGGCAGCGAGCCAAAGACGCTAAACATGAGCCACGTGAGTGTGACAAGCAGGTAGGCGTCGCGGCGTGTCAGCGCGTTGTCGGCTTCGCGCCCCATGAAATGCAAAACCACGGCCCCTATCAGAGCGGCCACCACCGAGAGGGCGAAGGCCACAATGTCGTCCTCGAAATAGAAGAGCGACACGCCCAAGCAACACAGCAGGAACAGGGCTTCGAGCAGCAGCAGCGAGCCCAGCACTTTGTAAATCAGCCGATAGTTGATCATGCGTTGTTGGTTGTGGCTATTTGAAGTATTTCTCTATCTTGCTCATGTTGAGGTCGTGGCAGAACACCACCACGTTGTCGCCGGCCTCTATCTGCGTGCCGCCGCTCACGAGCATGCCCTCTCCGTGTCGCACAAGGCCGCCAATGGTGGCGCCCTGCGGCAGTCCGAGCTCGAACACGCGCTTCTTTGTGACTTTGGAATCCTGCTGCGCCGTGAACTCCGCCACGTCTGCGTTGGCCGTCATCAGGAAACGCACGTTGTTGACGTCCTCGTCCAGCATCATCTGATATATTGCACTGGCGGCGAGCGCCTTCTTGTTGACCACTGTTCCGATGTCGAGGCTCTCGGCCATCGACACGTAGTCGGTGTTTTCCACCATGGCGACGGTCTTGCGCACGCCCATTCGTTTGGCTGTCAAGCACGCCAAGATGTTGGTCTCGGCGTTGCCGGTGAGCGCCACGAAGGCTTGTGTGTTTTTGATGCCTTCCTCTAGGAGAAGCTGCGTGTCGCGCCCATCGCCGTTGATCACCATCACGCGATCGGTGTCCACCAGGTCGTTGAGCTTCACGCACCGCTGCTCGTCGAGCTCCACTATTTTGGCGCTCATGTATTCCGGCATCATTGCGCAAGCACGCACCGCTGTGGCGCCGCCGCCCATGATCATCACGTTCTTCACATCGGCGTAGTGCTCTTTGCCCACGATTTTCCGGATATATGGGATGTAATTGCGAGTGGTCATGAAGTACGCCATGTCGTATATTTGAAGCACATCGTCGCCGCGAGGGATGATGGTTTCGCCGTGGCGCTTCACGGCCACTATGTGATAGGGCGACTCCGGCTTGCAGAGGTCTTTGAGCGGCTCGTTGAGGATTTCGCACGATTCCCGCAGTTTGATGCCCAGCATCACGAGCGCGCCCTCATGAACGTCCCAGCGCTGGCGCACCCACGACATTTTCAAGCCGTTGGCAATCTCGCGGGCGGCGAGGTTTTCGGGATAGATGAGCGCCGTGATGCCTATTCGTTCGAAGAAGTTATCCATCCGCGGGTCGATGTATTCGTAGTTGTCCACCTTGGCCACGGTCCGCTTTGCGCCCATCGCTTTTGCGATGGCACAGAGTGTGAGGTTGAGGCTCTGGTCGAGCGTCACCGCTATATAGAGGTCGGCATCTTCAACGCCCGCCTCTTCCATGGTTGATATGCGTGAAGGGTCGGCGCAAATGGTGAGCAGGTCGTAGTCGCCCGCAATGCCCGACAGCCGTTCGTCGTCGTCGTCCACGAGAACGGTGTCTTGATTGTTGCGCGACAGCAGTTTGGCCAAGTGTGTGCCGATGGCATAGGCTCCTGCGATAATGATTTTCATGACTTCAATGTTTCGATGATGGCGTCGGTGTCAATGCCTACGATGTGTTGCAGCTGGGCCACGGTGCCGTGTTCCACGAATCTGTCGGGCAATCCCATGCGCACCACTTCTGGATGGTAGCCGTGGTCGCTCATCCATTCCAGCACCGCCGAGCCCAATCCGCCGTTGCGCACGCCGTCTTCCACGGTGATGATGCGGCGGAAGCGCCGTCCCACATCGTGCAACATCTGTTCGTCGAGGGGCTTCAGAAAGCGGACGTCGTAGTGTGCGGCCCTTGCTGCCTTGTGCCCTTCGGCCTGCAGACGATCGAGCGCGGCGGCAACATTGTTGCCGATGGGCCCGAGCGACATCACCACCGTGTCTTCGCCATCGCGCAGCATACGGGCGGTTCCCACTTCGATGGCCGCCATCGGGCAGCGCCAATCTGTGAGCACGCCGCGCCCGCGGGGGTAGCGAATGACAAACGTCCCCATTGAGGGCAGTTGCGCCGTGTACATGAGATGGCGCAGCTCGTGCTCGTTCATGGGCGATGCGATGGTGAGATTGGGGATGGGTCGCAGGTAGGCTAGGTCGAAGGCGCCGTGGTGTGTTGCTCCGTCTTCCCCCACCAGTCCGGCTCTGTCTAGGCAGATCACGACGGGTAGATTGAGGATTGCCGCATCGTGAATGATGTTGTCGTAGGCTCGTTGGGCAAAGGCGCTGTAAATGTTGCAGAAGGGTTGAAGACCGTCTTTCGCCATACCAGCCGAGAACGTAACGGCGTGCCCCTCGGCGATGCCCACGTCGAAAGTGCGCTCTGGCAGCTGCTCCATCATGATATTCATGGAGCATCCGGTGGGCATGGCTGGCGTTACGCCCACGATGCGGCGGTTTTGGCGGGCCAGTTCGAGAAGGGTTTCGCCAAACACGTCTTGGAATTTGGGCGGCTTGTTTTCCGAGGCATCCTTGATGCGCTCGCCGGTTTCGGCATCGAATTTCCCCGGCGCATGCCACACTGTGGCCTCGCGCTCGGCCGGCGCATAGCCGTGCCCCTTGGTGGTGTGCAGGTGGAGCAGGCGCGGCCCCTCCATGTCCTTGAGTTGCTTAAGCAGCCGAACGAGCTCCTTTACGTTGTGCCCATCGAATGGCCCGAAGTAGCGGATATTCATCCCCTCGAACACATTTTGCTGTTGAGAAATGGCGCTCTTCACGGCGTTGCCCAATCGTATGATACTCTTCCGACGGTTGTCTTCGAGCATGCCTTTGCGGTTGAGCCATCGCGCGGCCTTGAATCGCAGTTTGTTGTAGGTCTCGTTTGTGTTGAGTTGGATGAGGTATTCCTTCATGCCGCCCACGGAGCGGTCGATCGACATATTGTTGTCGTTGAGAATGATAAGCAGGTTGTTGGGACTCGACGACACGTTGTTGAGACCTTCAAAAGCAAGGCCGCCCGACATCGCGCCGTCTCCGATGACGGCCACCACGTGGCGCTGCTTCTTGCCCCGAGGCGTCTCCATGCGTGCCGCCACCGCCATTCCCAGTGCGGCCGATATGCTGTTTGAGGCGTGCCCGCAGGTGAACGTGTCGTATTCGCTCTCCATCGGAGAGGGGAAAGGCATCAGTCCGCCTAGTTTGCGATTGGTGCAGAACTGTTCGCGGCGCCCCGTCAGAATCTTGTGCCCGTAGGCTTGGTGGCCCACATCCCACACGATGCGGTCTTCGGGCGTTGCGAATACGTAATGCAACGCCACGGTGAGTTCCACCACGCCGAGACTAGATGCCAAGTGGCCGGGGTTCACCGAGAGCTCGCGAACGATGTCGTCTCGCAGCTCTTGGCACAGCTCCGGCAACTGCTCCACCGATAGTTTGCGCAGGTCGCTCGGCCATCGGATGTTGTCAAGCAGGGGAAACTTTTTCTCTTCCATCACCAGTTATCTTATGCAAAGGTAGCAAAATTTCGGCCATCCGCCAAGTGAAAGACACTTTTTCTTTCTCGCCCGTCCGCGCATCATCCGTTGCGATAGGCCTTGCGATCGGGCTTCCCGTTGAAGGTGCGACGGATGGTATCCGTTTGCTCGTAGCGTGTGGGCACTTTGTGGCGCTCCAGCCGCTCGGCCAGTTGTCGGGCAATGGCGCGCTTGTCGATGGTGGCGCCGTCGGCCATCACCACGAGCAACTTTAGCGTTGTTAGGCCGCCATCGGAGGTGTCGGCCACGCAGAGGCAATCCTTGATCAGCGGAATGGCCATGGCCGCGTCTTCCACTTCCACGGGATTCACCTTGAAGCCGCCCACGTTGATCACGTCGTCGTTGCGACCCATCAGGTGCAGTCGGCCCGCTTCGTCCATGTGCCCGCGGTCGGCAGTGTGTATGGCGCCATCGATCATCACGCGTTGGGTGGCTTCTTCGTCGCCATAATAGCCACTCATGGTCATGCTGCCCGCACACACCACGAGCCCCTCTTCGTTGATGTCCACGCGGGCGTTTTTCATTGGGCGCCCCGTGCAGCCGGCGATGCACTGGTCGTCGTTGAAGTTGTAGGTGCACACGATGCCCGTTTCCGTGGAGGCATACGTGTTGTAGAGGCGGCTGTTGGGGAAGGTGTGGCACAGTGTCAGCATGTCTTGGCGGGGCAGGGGAGCGGCGCCCAGTTCGATGAAATCCATGCGCTGGCTGAGGGCCGCCATGCGCTGGGGCGCCATTTGGAGCAGCAGGCGTGCGGCGGCGGGCACCAGAAAGGTGGCGGTTTTTGTGGCCGGAAAGTCGAAGGCTGCAAAGAATGCGTTGAAGTCTTTCAGTCCGTCCACAAGACTTATCGTGCCGCCCACCTGCATCACGGGCCACACTTTCGACAAGCTGCCGATGTGATTGAGCGGGCCGTTGATCACGAAGAGCAGCTCCGGCGTGAAGCCTTGTCCACAGATCAGGTTTTCGGCGTTGGCGGCGATGGCGCGGTGGCTGACCACGGCGCCCTTGGAGCGGCCCGTGGTTCCTGTGGTGAAAAGAATGTCGGCGGCATCGTTGGGCACGGGAAACGAGGGGAGTGGGGCAGGCTCCGCGCCCTTGTCGATGGGCACCGCCACGCCGCCCGCACAGTGGATGGCGAAATAGTCAATGAGCGTTTCGGCGGTCGATGTGGCGCGCAATGGCACCGCCTCACCGCGGCGCAATCCGTTGTTGCGCAGCGATTGGGCCTTCGCCGCCATGGCCTTTTGCAAATCGGCGTAGGTCATCACGCTGCCGGCCGTCACGATGGCTGCCTTTTCCGGCTGCGTTGCGGCGTGTTGCGCGATGTGGTCTTCGATGGTCATCATGCCTTGGCCGCCAGTTTCTGTTCCACGAGCGCCGCGATGCTGTCGAGCGTTTTCAGGTTGCGCGGCGTGGCGTCGGTGGTGTCGAGTTGAATGCCATAGGCATCGGAGAGCCGCATCAGAATGGTGGTGACGCCCAGCGAATCGAGTTCGGAAAACAGAAAATTGGAGTCGAGATCCACCAGCGGCAGCGCGTCTTCGAGCAGTGCGCGGATTTGTTGTTTCAGAGTTTCAGACATATTGTTGTTTGATGTTGTGTTCGTGATATGAGGCTTTTCGGGGCGCTCATCCTTGCGGCTCCACCCCGATGGTGAGATTGTCGGCTATCCCTTCCGCGCTGTGAATGGCCAGCGTGGCGCGGTCGGCGTCGGCCAAAGTCGTGCTGACGCGTCGGTCGGGGTGGGTCAGCGCATAGAGCAGCGCGTATTCGCCATGGCCCTCGTCGCTGAAAGTGCCGTCGATGGCACGATCGGCCTCAGTGGCACGTTGGCGGTAGTCGTCGAGTTGCTTCAGGCGCCGACTCACGCTGCTCGCCACATCAGCACCCTTATAGCGGTAGCGGTCGATCACCAATGCACGGAAATATTCAGGCGTTTCCAATTGGAGGGCCATCCGATGGTAGCGGCTACGGCTTTCTTCGGCAAGCGCAGCGGCCGTGACGGGCAACGGTTCGCGGGTGCCCGCGGTGGCGGTGATGGTGCCATCATAGAGCGTGCACAGCCCGTCGGGCCACACATCGTCGAGCCCGTGGGTGGTGATGTGCACCACCTTGAGCGCCATTGCGGCGGCACTGTGCAGCAGCGCTTCGCCCTTGTCGCCGGCGAGCGTTTCGGCAAACACCACCGGAGAGCATCCCTGCGCCACGATGGCCTGCAAACGGTCGGCACCGCCCTCGGTCGGCACGTCGAGCCACCCGAGGATGCGCCCCACTGCGCCACGATGGCTCTTCTCCACGGGCATGGCGGCCACGGCTCGCGGACAAAGCGCCAGCGCCACGAGCATTTCCTTGAGCGATGCGCGGCGCATCACAAGGAGAGCCGGCCGCGAAAAGTCTTCGCCCTTGGGCACATCGGTAGCAAAGGCCACGCCCGGCAGTCCGTGGAGCAGCGCTCCGCAGTGGCGGCTCACTGTTTGGCGAAACTGCAATTGGCGGGTTTCGGGCACTTGGCCGGTGCTCATTTGTCGGCACCCTGTTATATAGATGTATGCCAAGCGCCATCCGCCGCGCATCAGGGCCACGGCCGTGGCACCCATCGAGCGCAGCGACAGGGGGCGCAGACGGTAGCGACCGTGGCGGCGCACCAGCAGATTGAAACACCAAGGCGACAGCAGATAGGCCATCAGCACCACGGAAAACATGCCCACGATGGTGACCTGAGCCAGCGAGCGCAGCGCCGGATGACGCGCCAGGATGAGGCTACCGATGCCGATAAACATGATGAGCGCCGAGAGCATGATGGACCGCTTGTAGGCCGGAAGCAGACGGCGCCGATAAGCATACTCGTAGGACGAGCCCTCGGTCATGAATATGGTGTAGTCGTCTCCTTGCCCGAAGATGAACGTGGCAAGGATGATGTTGACGATGTTGAAACGGATGTCGCCGAGCGCCATAATGCCTAAGATCCACAACCAGCTTATCGCCATGGGTAAAAAAGAGAGCATGGCGAGTTCGATGCTGCCGAGCGAGAACCACAAGAAGAAGAATACAATCACGGCGCAGGCCCATCCGATGTAGTTGAAATTGTCGGACAGGTTGTTGGCAATTGTGCTGTTCAGACTCTTGATGTCGAAGCAGTCGCTGCCACGGGCGGCATCGTTGATGAGCGCGCTCACGCTGTCGGCCTCGTCGGGGGCCACGGCGAGCACATCGATGACGCAGAACCGGCCGGCCGCGCTGTCGGCGCTGAGGTGGGTGCGAAACACGCCCTCGGTGAGCGGGGCGAAGTGGGAAAGAGGCTGCGGCGCGTAGTCGGCGTGCAGGATTCCGGCAAACTCGTTGAACGCATCGGGGGCGAAACCGGCTGCGGCAGCTGAGCGACGGAGCGTCTGCTCAAGGCTGTCGCCGCGCTGCGCCACAAACGCCTGCCACCGTGCGAGCCGCTCTTTTTGGGCCCGCTCGGAGATGATGAAGTCGGTGCACCCCGTCTGGCAGATGATGGCGCCGCAGGCTTGCAGGGTGTCGATGCGGGTCTGCAGGGCCAAACTCTTGTCGAGCGCGCCGTCGGCCGTGGCGTCGGAAGACACCACATAGAGGGGCGTGGAGGGCGCCGCGTGGGGCGTGGCGCTGTCGTGCCCGCCGCCGGCGCCGTCTCGCATGCCCGCCGCCCCGCTCTCCAAGGCCTTGAGCAGCGATTGTTGCTCGGCAGTCATGTAGTTGAGATGCGCCATGTTGGTGTCGAATTTCACGCGCAGACTGAAGGCACCGAGCACCACCGTGAGCAGCAAAACCACCACGACCACGGCCGGTTTGTTCTCCAATGAGATGTTGCAAACGCGGTCGAGCAACGGCGTGTGCACGGGCCGATGAGGCTTCACCATGTGGGGAAGAAACAGCAACACAAAGATGATGGTGCCCACCAGCAGGAACGAGCTAAACCAACCCAAGTCGCGAAGGGCTTCGGCGTTGAGGGGGACGAGGCACAAGAAGGCGCCCACGGTGGTGATGTTCCCCACCACGAGCGGCGCCGCCACCTCTTTGAGCGCCGCGCGGACGCTGTCGGTGTGATAGAGATGCGCGATGAGATGGAGTGGATAGTTGACGGCGATGCCGAGGATAACCGACGAAATGCCGAGCACAATGATCGACACGTGGGAATGGAGCGCGGCGAGTCCGCCCAGCGCGAACAGCCATCCCCAAGCGATGGAGAGGGCGATGAGCACGATGTTTTTGGTGCTTCGGAAAGCCACCGCCAGCAGCAACAGAATGAGCGCCACGGCCACCGACACCGAGAGCACGCTGTCTTGCTTCATCTGCGATGCGTTGCCTACGGCGATGGCGGGCCCACCGGTGATGTGAACCGCGGTGCCCTCCACGTGCTCGGCCGCCAGAAGGGCACACCGTTGCAGCGTGTCGAGCAGTTGCGCATTGTGCTCTGTTTCGCTCGAACCATAGGGCGAACGCATCACGGCGACGGCGTGCTTCATGTCGGGCGTGAAGAGATAGCCGCCATACGACTCGTAGCCGCCGTTGGGCGCAAGGCCGCGCAGCCGTTCTGCCACGGGCGCAAACAGAGCGAGCGGGTCGCGCCCGATGTTGTCGCCCTGAAGGCCCGCGCCGGGAAACATCAGCATCTGCTTGTCGCGCTCCAAGACTCGGTCCACATAGTCGGCCTGTGCCAGCAGCGTGTCGATGCGGGCATAGTCGGCGGGCAGCATGAAATAGGGGATGTTGCGATAGAGAAAAGCGACCGTGCCGGCGGCCTGCTCCATGTCGATGCGATAGGTGAGCGGGAGCGTAGAAGCCTCGCCGCCACTGCTTTCCACGGCATCTGCAAAGGCGTCGATGGCCGCAACGATGAGGTCGGGATCGTGGCGGGCCGTGTCTTGCAGAGTGGCCACCACCACGAAGTTGTCGGCTCCGGCTGCGTCTTGATAGGCCCGCAGCGCCTCTTGTCTGCCTTTGTCGATGGGGAGAAATCGCGAGATGTCTTCCTCATAGTGGAGACGAAGCGCCGCCACACACAGCACGGCCGTGACCACCACAAACAGCGTGGCCCGCAGCGCGCGGTGGCGCCGCATGTAGTCGAACAGGCGCAAGAGATGCTTGATCATCGTTCCACGTTCTTGTTGTCCACGGGATGGGCATAGATGCCCAAGAATATTTCGCGCAGCCGGTCTTGGTCGCACGTGTCATAGCGCGCGAGACGGGCCAGGTGGTGCTCGAAGGCTTCGCGCTCCGCCTGCGTGTATTGGTCGGCATAGCGCGTGTTGCCGAAGAGCAAATCGTGGGCCACATAGTTGTTGGGATAGAGCCGGTAGGCCGTGTTGATGCGGCGATCGATGAGCTTGGCCACGGCTTTGTGATACTCATTGTTGGTGAGCTGCTCAAAGGCGCCAAGCTCGGCGGGTGCCAGCGGCACGCACAATTCGATGTGAACGCGCCCCTTGTATTGCACAATTCCGGTGATGATGCTGTTGAGATCTTCTCCTGGCTTCTTCGTGTATTTGGTGAATTGCGACTCGTAGAGCTCGAGCGCCTTCAGCACATCGCACGGTTCCCACTCGTAAGACACGGAGACGGGCACGATGCGGAGCTCGGCCAACGCTTTGATTTTGTCGTTCGGACAACTCATGCAAAACATCTTTACGATGCCCTGGTCGGTGGCGTCGATGCCGTTTTTCGTTCGTCCGTTGCGCTGCGCTATCCACACGGATTGCCGCCGCTCGGTGATGACGTAGCGGATGTATTCCGACAAATGAAGCGACTGGCGGTAGAACTCCTTTGGATTGCCGTTGGGGCGCTCCACGCGAAACATTTTGTTTGACTTGCCGATGTCAACCACCGTGGGATTGGTCATCAGGTTGGCGCCAAACGTAATCTCCGTGGTGTCGAAGCCGTTGACCACAAAGATGTATTGCAACAGGCTGGCATCGAGCATGATGTCGCGGTGGTTGGACACAAAGAGATAACTGCCCGAGGGCGACAAATGTTGCAGTCCGGCACACGTGAACTCGGAGATGCTGTTTTCCACCACGCGCTCGTTCACCCGCCGCATGGCCTCCGTTTGAAACTGCCGCACGGAGCGATAGCCTTCCACACGCCGGCGCACGGCGTCAACGGGCTCGTCGGGATAAACATAAGAAGCCAGCAGCGCGAACGACGGACTGTGGGCAATGCGCTGCATCGCCGCCGGAATCTCGTCTTCGCGATAGGGCCGGATGTCATCAAATTGGGCGTCGTCCATAGGGCTGTATTGTGGGGTTGGTCTGTTTCGTTGATGGTTTATCAACGGGCAAAGGTAAGCATTTTTTCTTGTCGGTCCTCACATTCGCCTCCGCTTTTTTTGAACGGCCCGCTGCTTTTCCACTGTTGGGGGATAATGGTCGCCGCTGTCGGAGTGATGTAAAAATAGTGTCGGTGAAACGGGCCGACTGATACTTTTTTGACCATCTTCAAGGGGGCAAAAAGTGCCGTTTTGGTGCCCCGAGAGTGCAAGATCGGTGGTCTTGGATTTCACGGTTGGCGCCCTTCGATTTTCAATCCGCTGATTTTGGTCGCGCTATCCATTGGTTTTGGATCGCGCCGTCAATGGATAGCGAGTCGAAAACCAATGGATAGCGAGTGCAAAACCAATGGATAGCGCGACCAAAACCATTGGATTGGAAAACGCCCGTCAATGCGGCTTTTTTACGAAAATAATAGTTTTGTTGTAAGTCGTTGAGAGATAATCGTATAGATAACTTTATGGAATTTTTGAGTTTTTTGCGCCCTGAGCACACTTTTTGAACAAAATGGGAAAAGTAGCCTCGCAGGGGTGGTCAAAAAAAGTCAAGTGGGCACCTCTAACTGATACTATTTTGCTCATCGCGGGGTGGGGAAGTGGCAGATGTTAGATGTTGGGCATCGGCAATGCAGCTGGCGGAGAAAAACGGCCGGAAGGGTGGATTTATTGCGAAAAAATGTGTATCTTCGCACACAAAAACAGCGGATTATGATTTCTGTTTCAGACTTCCATGCCTTTGAGCACATCACCGAATATCTCGCCGGCGTGCCCTACGACACCACGCCGCGGGCGCTCTACACGCCCGAAACCCTCTATAATGGCGGCCACGATGCGGCCGTTTATGCTCATTTTCTGGCCACGGGCAAACACTCGTGCAGCGAGGAGGAAATGCTCGCCCGCGCCCTGCACGACTATGGGATGGACCGCGCGCTGAAGGCGTTTCTCGACCGCCACGACCCCATGCGGATGGTGGGTGTGATGGGAGGCCATGGCTTGCCCCGCACCGATACCATGTTTCGCGAGATTGTGCGGCTGTCTAAACGGCTCACAGAACAGGGCGCGCTCATGGTGACCGGCGGCGGACCAGGTGCCATGGAGGCCACTCACCTAGGTGCGTGGCTGGCCGGACAGCGCGACGCCGCCGTAGATGAAGCCCTCGCCACGATGGCCGCGGCACCGTCGTTTGGCACCGACGAATGGCTCGACACGGCTTTCAGTGTGCGCCGTCGCTACCCGCAGCATCGCTATCACAGCCTCGGCATTCCCACGTGGCTCTACGGGCACGAGCCCACCACGCCGTTTGCCACCGACATCGCAAAGTATTTCGACAACAGCATCCGCGAAGACACCATCCTCACCATCGCATACGGCGGCATCATCTTCACGCCCGGCAGCGCCGGAACCATGCAGGAAATCTTCCAAGAAGCCGTGCAAAACCATTATCTCACGTTCGGCATATCTTCGCCGATGGTGTTTCTCGGTCGCCAATTCTGGACCGACGACATCCCCGTGTTCCCGTTCCTAGAAAAGTTGGTGAGCGATGGTAAATACAAAAACCTCCGCCTCACGCTCACTGATTCGGCAACCGAGGCCATCGAAGCCCTCCATCTCGCACCGCAAGAGCCCGAAGCAGCGACCGACAACGCCTAATTTCTGTCTTCAGTGCGCGCCGTGTCGGTTTCGGATGGGCATAGGGCTGCTGTGAATGACCCGCCGTCGCGCGCGCGTATATATATAAGATGACACCTACACCTGTACCATGCGTGCCGATGTGATGTCTGCCGTCGCGCGCGCGTATATATAAGATGACGTCCGGCGGTGTCAAGTGGAGTGGTAAGCGCCGTCTGCCGTCGCGTGCGCGTATTAGATGTATATGAAGTGCGATGTGTGTCCGCCCGTTTCATCGTCAATGGTTAGGGATTTCTCTGTCAGCGGCAAAAGATTCCTCCGATGGCGCCCCCAAAATGGTTCTCCATTGCTGGAATCGTGCAACTTAACAAACCATAAAACTGTTATTCTTTATTAAAATGACAATTTTCTGGCAGTTTTCCTTCAGGAGGGTGCTGGATAATCAATAAAAAGTCGTACCTTTGCACCCCAAAATGGCCCGAATAGCCGTTTAATCGCCAACGAACATAAGTAAATACAATAATATAAATTAAAAAGAAAAACAAAATGCCTACTATTTCACAACTGGTAAGAAAGGGCAGAAAGGCGCTTGTGGACAAGAGCAAGTCGCCCGCTTTGGACGGATGTCCCCAGCGTCGAGGCGTTTGTGTACGCGTGTACACCACGACCCCGAAGAAGCCTAATTCGGCAATGCGCAAGGTTGCCCGTGTTCGTTTGACAAATCAAAAGGAAGTGAACTCCTACATTCCCGGAGAAGGACACAACCTGCAGGAGCACTCCATCGTGCTGGTGCGCGGTGGTCGTGTGAAGGACCTCCCCGGTGTGCGCTACCACATTGTGCGCGGCACACTCGACACCGCCGGCGTGGCCAACCGCACACAGCGCCGCTCGAAGTACGGAGCCAAGCGTCCCAAGGCTAAGAAATAAGCCGAGGCCGACAAAAGCCAAGCGTCCTTCTACTGCTGGAGATAGCCGGAGCCGGACGCTTACTTTAAAGACAAAAAGAAATCGTTTTGCTGGAGAAATGTTGACACAGGTTGAGTAAATGCCCGAGAGCGGGCGTTGAAGAACAAAGACAAACAGCCCCACGCAGAATAAAATCATTCAAAAACAAAATGAGAAAAGCAAAACCAAAGAAGCGCGTGATCCTGCCGGATCCCGTCTTCAACGACCAAAAGGTCTCCAAATTTGTGAACCATTTGATGTACGACGGAAAGAAAAATACGTCGTATGAGATTTTCTACAAGGCCCTCGACATCGTGAAAGAGAAGATGGGCAACGAGGAGAAATCTGCTCTCGAGATATGGAAGCAGGCCCTCGACAACATCACGCCGCTGGTGGAGGTGAAGAGCCGCCGCATTGGTGGTGCTACGTTCCAGGTGCCTACCGAGATTCGCCCCGACCGCAAAGAGAGCGTCTCGATGAAGAATATGATTCAGTTTGCACGCAAGCGCGGCGGCAAGTCGATGGCCGATCGCCTGGCTGCAGAGATTATGGATGCCTTCAACAACCAAGGTGGTGCCTACAAGCGTAAGGAGGATATGCACCGCATGGCTGAGGCCAACCGTGCATTCGCTCACTTCCGCTTCTAATCAAGAAGGTAGAAAGATAAAAGAGAAAGGGTAAGTAAACAAATGGCAAAGCACGATTTACATTTGACACGTAACATCGGTATCATGGCTCACATCGATGCCGGTAAGACTACAACCTCTGAGCGCATCTTGTTCTACACGGGCAAGACCCACAAGATTGGTGAGGTGCACGAAGGCGCAGCCACCATGGACTGGATGGCTCAAGAGCAGGAGCGTGGTATTACTATCACGTCGGCTGCTACCACCTGCTTCTGGAAATACGACAACAAACAGTACAAGATCAACCTGATCGACACTCCGGGACACGTGGATTTCACCGCAGAGGTGGAGCGTTCGCTGCGTGTGCTCGATGGCGCTGTGGCTACCTACTGCGCTGTGGGTGGCGTTGAGCCCCAGTCGGAGACTGTTTGGCGTCAAGCCGACAAATATAACGTGCCCCGCATGGGTTACGTGAACAAGATGGACCGTTCTGGTGCCAACTACTACGATGTGCTCCGCCAGATGAAGGATGTGCTGGGCGCCAATCCTGTGAGCATCTGCTGTCCCATCGGTGCAGAAGAGAACTTCAAGGGCTTGGTGGACCTCATCAAGATGAAGGCTATCCTTTGGCACGATGAGACCATGGGTGCAGAATACGACATCGAGGAGATTCCCGCCGACATGGTGGACGAGTGTAACGAGTGGCGCGACAAGCTGCTCGAATCGGCCGCCGAGTTTGATGAGTCACTGATGGAGAAGTATTTTGACGATCCTTCGACCATCACCGAAGAGGAAATCATCGCCGCCATCCGCAAGGGTACGCTGGCACTGAAGTGTGTGCCGATGCTCTGCGGTTCGTCGTTCAAGAACAAGGGCGTGCAGACATTGCTCGACTATGTTTGCGCATTCCTGCCGTCGCCGGTGGACACCGAGAACATCGTGGGCACCAACCCCAACACCGACGAAGAGGAAGACCGCAAGCCGACCGAGGCTGATCCCACATCGGCCTTGGCTTTCAAGATTGCCACCGACCCCTATGTTGGCCGTTTGGTGTTCTTCCGCGTTTACTCGGGCAAAGTGGAAGCCGGCTCCTATGTTTTCAATCCCCGCACGGGTAAGAAAGAGCGTGTGAGCCGCTTGTTCCAGATGCACTCCAACAAGCAGAATCCTGTTGAGGAGATTGCTGCCGGTGATATCGGTGCCGGTGTAGGCTTCAAGGATATTCGCACGGGTGACACCCTCTGCGATGAGGAACACCCCATCGTGCTGGAGTCGATGACCTTCCCCGATACCGTGATCTCTATCGCTGTGGAGCCGAAGAGTCAGGCCGACATCGCCAAACTCGACAATGGTTTGGCTAAGCTGGCAGAAGAAGACCCCACGTTCACCGTGCGTACAGACGAGCAGAGCGGCCAGACCGTGATCTCGGGTATGGGTGAGCTCCACTTGGACATCATTATCGACCGTCTGAAGCGCGAGTTCAAGGTGGAATGCAACCAAGGTAAGCCGCAGGTGAACTACAAAGAGGCCATCACCAAGGAGGTGAACCTTCGCGAGGTTTACAAGAAGCAGTCGGGTGGTCGCGGTAAGTTCGCAGATATCATCGTGAACGTTGGCCCCGTGGACGCAGACTACGACATCAAGGAGAACGGCGGATTGCAGTTCGTGAATGAAGTGAAGGGCGGTAACGTGCCCAAGGAGTTCATTCCTTCCGTACAGAAGGGCTTCGAGGATGCTATGAAGAACGGTGTGCTCGGTGGCTATCCGATGGACAGCTTGAAGGTGACGCTCCTTGATGGTAGCTTCCACCCCGTGGACTCCGACCAATTGTCGTTCGAACTCGCTGCGCGCAACGCCTATAAGAATGCTTGCGCCAAGGCCGGCCCCGTGCTGATGGAGCCCGTGATGAAACTTGAGGTGGTGACACCCGAGGAAAACATGGGCGACGTGATAGGCGACCTGAATAAGCGTCGCGGACAAGTGGAAGGCATGGAAGAAGGTCGTTCCGGTGGTCGCATCATCAAAGCAATGGTTCCGCTGGCAGAGATGTTCGGCTACGTGACCGCTCTGCGTACCATCACTTCTGGCCGAGCCACAAGTTCGATGGAATACGATCACCATTCACCGGTTTCGTCGAGCATCGCCAAGGCTGTGCTTGAGGAAGTGAAGGGCCGCGTGGATCTTGTGTAAACAGAAATTTCGAAGCGGACTGCTGAGCAAATGACTCTTTAGCAGTCCGCTCGAAATGGTTATATAAACAATAATAAACAAAAAGACAACAATGAGTCAGAAAATTCGTATCAAGCTGAAGAGCTACGACCACATGCTGGTGGACAAATCGGCAGAGAAAATTGTGAAAGCCGTGAAGGCTACGGGTGCTATCGTTAGCGGTCCCATTCCCCTTCCCACGCGCAAACGCATTTACACCGTGAACCGTTCTACGTTCGTGAACAAAAAGTCGCGTGAGCAGTTCCAACTGTCCGATTACAAGCGTCTGATTGACATCTATAGTTCTACCGCAAAGACCGTGGATGCACTGATGAAGCTCGAACTCCCCAGCGGCGTGGAGGTGGAAATCAAGGTGTAATAATCTGCAGCTTGACCGAGAGAAGAAAAATATATTGTAGTAACATAAATAGTAATTGAAATGCCAGGATTATTAGGAAAGAAAATCGGAATGACATCCGTTTTCAGTGCCGACGGCAAAAATGTGCCGTGCACTGTTATCGAAGCCGGTCCTTGTGTTGTTACTCAGGTGAAGACTGTCGAGAAGGATGGCTACAAGGCCGTTCAGCTCGCTTTTGGTGAGAAGAAGGAAAAGAATACCACCAAAGCGATGCAGGGAGTCTTCAAGAAGGCAGGAACAACACCGAAGCACCACTTGGCCGAGTTCAAGTTTGACGAGGACTACAACCTCGGAGACACCATCACGGTGGACATCTTCAACGATGCTGCGTTTGTGGACGTTGTGGGTACCTCCAAAGGTAAAGGTTTCCAAGGTGTTGTGAAGCGCCATGGTTTTGGTGGCGTAGGCCAGTCAACTCACGGCCAGGATGACCGTCTGCGTAAGCCGGGTTCTATCGGCGCCTGCTCTTATCCCGCAAAGGTATTCAAAGGCATGCGCATGGGCGGCCAAATGGGCAATGAGCGCGTAACAACGCAAAATCTGAGAGTGTTAAAGGTAATTCCGGAAAGCAATCTCCTCATCGTGAAGGGTAGCGTGGCCGGTTACAATGGTTCAACCGTAATCATCAACAAGTAATGGAAGTTAGCGTATTAAATATCAAAGGTCAGGAGACCGGACGTAAGGTTACGTTGAACGACGCAATCTTCGGCATTGAACCAAACGACCACGTGCTGTATCTGGATGTGAAGCAATACCTCGCTAATCAGCGTCAGGGTACTGCTAAATCGAAAGAGCGTAGCGAACACGCCGGATCTACGCGCAAACTGATTCGTCAGAAGGGTAGTGGCGGCGCACGTCGTGGCGACATCAATTCACCGGTGCTCGTGGGTGGCGGTCGTGTTTTCGGCCCGAAACCTCGCGATTATCGTTTCAAACTCAACAAGAAAGTGAAGCAGTTGGCTCGCAAGAGCGCTCTGAGCTATAAGGCACAAGAGAACGCCATCGTTGTTGTGGAGGATTTCACGTTGGATACTCCGAAGACTAAGGAATTTGTGGACATCACAAAGAACCTGAATGTCGAAGGAAAGAAAATCCTTCTGCTGATGCCTGAAAGCAACAAGAATGTGTATCTGTCTGCCCGCAATTTGCAAAGCGCAGAGGTGATGGAGGCATCAATGCTCAACGCTTATAAGGTGCTGAATGCTGATGTCCTCGTTGTAACCGAAAACTCGCTGAAGACTATCGACGGCGTTCTAACAAAGTAATAAAGGAGGAACACAGATATGGCATTTATCATCAAACCGTTGGTCACTGAGAAGATGACCAAGATTACAGATAAGACTCCCAACCGTTATGGTTTCATCGTTCGTCCGGAGGCTAATAAGCTCCAGATCAAAAAGGAGGTGGAAGACCAATACAACGTGACGGTGGAAGATGTGAACACAATGAAGTATGCCGGCAAGCGTTCTTCGCGCTACACTCGCGCAGGAATGATTCGCGGACAGAAGGTTGCGTTCAAGAAAGCAATCGTCACTCTGAAGGATGGCGATACCATAGATTTTTATAGCAATATTTAAATAAGAAATGGCAGTACGTAAATTAAAGCCGGTTACTCCCGGCCAAAGACACAAAGTTATTGGCACGTTCGAGGATATTACTGCATCCGTGCCAGAGAAGTCTCTCGTTTACGGTAAGCGTTCCTCCGGTGGTCGAAACAACACCGGTAAGATGACCGTCCGCTATATTGGTGGCGGTCACAAGAAGAAGTATCGTATCATCGACTTCAAACGAGAGAAAGATGGTGTTCCTGCTGTTGTGAAGACAATCGAGTATGATCCGAACCGCTCGGCTCGCATCGCTCTTCTCTTCTATGCAGACGGTGAAAAACGTTACATTATTGCTCCTAACGGACTGCAGGTAGGTGCTACACTGCTTTCAGGTGCAGAGGCTGCGCCCGAGGTGGGTAATGCTCTGCCGTTGGCAAATATTCCCGTAGGTACGGTGGTTCACAACATCGAGCTCCGCCCGGGCCAAGGCGCCAAAATGGTTCGTTCGGCTGGTAATTTTGCTCAGCTTACTTCTCGTGAAGGCAGTTATTGTGTGATTAAGCTCCCCTCGGGTGAAACCCGCAAGGTGTTGAGCGCTTGTAAGGCAACTGTGGGCGTTGTGGGTAACGCCGACCATGCATTGGAACAATCCGGAAAGGCCGGTCGTTCACGCTGGTTGGGTCGTCGTCCACACAACCGTGGTGTTGTAATGAACCCGCACGATCACCCGATGGGTGGTGGTGAAGGCCGCCAGAGCGGTGGACATCCTCGTTCGCGCAAGGGCTTGTATGCAAAGGGTCTGAAGACACGTGCACCCAAGAAACAGTCCAACAAGTACATTATTGCACGAGCTAACAAGAAATAATCAAGTAAACTGAAGTAAATTATGAGTCGTTCACTTAAAAAGGGTCCATACATCAACGTATCGCTTGAGAAGAAGATTCTCGCCATGAACGAGAGTGGCAAGAAGAACGTGGTGAAGACATGGGCCAGAGCCTCGATGATTTCCCCCGATTTCGTGGGACACACTGTGGCTGTTCATAACGGAAACAAATTTATCCCTGTTTACATCACCGAGAACATGGTGGGACACAAGCTCGGAGAGTTCTCGCCCACGCGTCGCTTCGGCGGACATGCCGGTAATAAGAAATAACGGGGCTAAACCATTTTAATTAGGAGAATAATGGGAAAAAGAAAGAAAATAGCGGCTGAAGCAAGAAAGCAAGCCCTGAAGACGCAATATTTCGCCAAGCTCAATGGCGTACCCTCGTCACCGCGCAAAATGCGCTATGTGGTGGATATGGTGCGCGGCATGGAAGTGAATCGTGCACTCGGCGTGCTGAAGTTCTCGAAAAAAGCAGCCGCTGCTGATGTGGAGAAATTGCTCCGCTCGGCTATCGCTAATTGGGAACAGAAGAATGACCGCAAGGCCGAGGATGGCGAGTTGTACATCTCGAGAGTCTTCGTTGACGAAGGCGTGACAATGAAGCGTATGCGTCCTGCCCCCCAAGGCCGTGGTTATCGCATCCGCAAGCGTAGCAATCATGTGACGCTGTTCGTGGACACAAAAACTAACGACGAAAAATAAAGATAAGAATGGGACAGAAAGTAAATCCGATAAGCAATCGTTTGGGTATTATCCGCGGTTGGGACTCAAACTGGTTTGGCGGAAAGGACTTCGGCGAAAATCTCGTTGAAGACCAGAAGATTCGCAAGTACCTCAACGAGCGTCTTGCCAAAGCCAGCGTTTCCAAGATTATCATCGAGCGCACGCTGAAATTGGTGACCATTACCATTTGCACAGCTCGCCCGGGTATCGTCATTGGTAAAGGTGGACAAGATGTTGATCGCCTTAAGGAAGAATTGAAGAAGTTGTATGATAAGGATATCCAGATCAACATCTTCGAAGTGAAGAAACCGGAACTTGATGCCAATATCGTTGCCAATAACATCGCTCGCCAGGTGGAAGGCAAGATCGCGTATCGCCGTGCTATTAAAATGGCTATTGCCAACACCATGCGCGCCGGAGCAGAAGGTATCAAAGTGCAAATCTCTGGTCGTTTGAATGGTGCCGAAATGTCGCGAAAGGAGATGTTCAAAGAAGGACGTACTCCTCTGCACACCTTCCGTGCCGATATCGACTATTGCCAGACGGAGGCGCTCACCAAGGTGGGACTGCTTGGCATTAAAGTGTGGATTTGCCGTGGCGAAGTGTATGAGAAGCGAGACCTCGCTCCCAACTTTACACAAGAGCGCTCCGGTATGCGCGGCAATGGTGGCCGTCAAGGTGGCCGCGGTGGTCGCAGGAGAAATAGTAATCGCTAAAAGAAGTATCAACCATGTTACAGCCAAAAAGAGTAAGATACAGAAGACCTCAAGACGGGCGCGGCAATAAAGGCAACGCTCATAGAGGAACGCAGCTCGCTTTCGGTTCGTTCGGCATCAAAACCATGGATGCAAAATGGATCGATAGTCGACAGATTGAAGCAGCTCGTGTGGCTATCAATCGCTATATGAACCGTGAAGGTCAGGTGTGGATTCGCATCTTCCCTGACAAACCCATCACCCGCAAACCTGCCGATGTCCGTATGGGTAAAGGTAAGGGTGATCCTGCAGGCTGGGTGGCTCCCGTGACCCCTGGTCGTGTGCTCTTCGAAGTGGAAGGCGTGCCTTTTGATGTGGCCAAAGAAGCATTGCGTCTTGGCGCTCAAAAGTTGCCCGTGAAATGTAAGTTTATTGTAAGACGTGATTACGACAAAAACGCTTAAGAGAGATGAAAGCAAGCGAAATTAAAGGTCTCGGTGAGAAAGAATTGGCCGAGCGCATCGAAACAGAGGTGGCAAAGTACAACAACATGAAGTTGGGACATGCCATCACACCGATGGAAAATCCTGCTCAAATCAAGGCAGCCCGTCGCGACATAGCACGTCTGAAGACTGAACTTCGTCAGAGAGAACTTAACAAATAACAGTGGTTCCGATGGAAACAAGAAATTTAAGAAAAACAAGACAGGGTGTCGTGATCAGCAACAAAATGGATAAAACCATTGTTATTGCAGCTAAGTTCAAGGAAAAACACCCGATTTATGGTAAGTTCGTTCAGAAGACGAAAAAGTACCATGCGCATGATGAAAAGAATGAGTGCAATGTCGGCGACACCGTGCTCATTATGGAAACCCGCCCCTTGTCGAAGACAAAGCGCTGGAGAGTAGTTTCAATAATTGAAAAAGCGAAGTAGTTATGATACAAGCAGAATCAAGACTTACAGTGTGTGATAACAGCGGCGCTCGTGAAGCTCTTTGCATCCGTGTGCTCGGTGGTACACGCCGTCGCTATGCAAGTGTTGGCGATGTGATCGTGGTTGCCATTAAAAACGCTATCCCGACGAGTGAAATTAAAAAGGGTGCAGTATCTAAAGCATTGATTGTTCGCACGAAGAAGGAAGTGCGTCGCGCAGACGGCTCATACATCCGTTTCGATGACAACGCATGTGTATTGCTCAACAACGCCGGTGAGCTCCGCGGAAGCCGCATCTTCGGTCCCGTAGCTCGCGAATTGCGTGCAGTCAACATGAAAGTGGTATCTTTGGCACCCGAGGTTCTTTAAATATAAAAGGAGAAACAACAATGGCAAAATTGCATATTAGAAAGAACGACACAGTTGTTGTTTTGGCCGGTGAGGACAAAGGCAAAACTGGAAAGGTGCTCAAGGTTCTCGTGGAGAAAGAGCGCGCCATCGTAGAAGGCGTGAATTTGGTGAGCAAGAGCCAAAAACCTTCGGCAAAAAATCCCCAAGGTGGAATTGTAAAGCAGGAGGCTCCTATCCACATCTCGAATCTGAGCTTGATTGACCCGAAGAGCGGCAAGCCCACGCGTGTTAGCATCAAGCATGAAGGCAAGAATGTGGTGCGTGTCGCAAAAAAATCAGGAGAGGAGATTAAGTAATGAATACAGCACAGTTAAAGAAAACATATGCAGAGCAAATCGCTCCTGCACTTCAGAAGCAGTTCAACTACTCTTCGAGTATGCAGATTCCTGTATTGAAGAAGATTGTGGTGAACATGGGTCTTGGCGATGCTACGCAGGATAAGAAGATTATCGATGTGGCACTCAATGAGATTTCGGCAATAACCGGTCAAAAGGCCGTTGCTACTTATTCGAAGAAAGACATCGCAAATTTCAAGCTCCGTAAGAAGATGCCTATTGGGGTGATGGTTACATTGCGTCGTGAACGCATGTATGAGTTCCTTGAGAAACTCGTGCGTGTGGCTCTTCCGCGAATTCGTGACTTCAAAGGTATTGAAAGCAAACTCGATGGCCGCGGAAATTATACGCTTGGAGTGCAAGAGCAGATCATCTTCCCCGAGATCAATCTCGACCAGATTGATCGCATCCAAGGAATGAACATCACCTTTGTGACATCAGCAAAAACTGACGAAGAAGGCTATGCTCTGCTCAAGGCTTTCGGACTTCCGTTCAAGAATGCTAACAAGGACTAATAATAAAGATAAATCATGGCAAAAGAATCTATGAAGGCACGCGAGGTGAAGCGCGCAAAGCTTGTTGCTCGTTACGCCGAGAAACGCAAGGCCTTGAAAAAGATCATCGCTACAACAGAGGATCCCGCCGAAGCCTATGAGGCTGCTCGCAAACTGCAGGCAATTCCCAAGAATGCCAATCCTATTCGTCTGCACAATCGTTGCAAGATTACAGGACGCCCCAAGGGATATATCCGGCAGTTCGGACTTTCGCGTATCCAATTCCGTGAAATGGCTAGTGCCGGGCTTATCCCCGGAGTAAGAAAAGCCAGCTGGTGATTCTCGTTGAAGCGAAATTCGATTATCGAAAAATAGGTTATTAATATTGTCGGGGAAGTCCCGATCAATTAAACTCATTTATACAATGACAGATCCAATAGCAGATTATCTGACGAGGCTGAGAAACGCCATCATGGCACACCATCGTGTCGTGGAAGTTCCCGCCTCAAACTTGAAGAAGGAGATAACCAAGATTCTCTTCGAGAAAGGTTACATCCTGAACTACAAGTTTATCGAAGATGGTCCCCAAGGAACCATCAAGGTTGCACTTAAGTATGATCCTGCAACCAAAGAGAACGCCATCAAAGTTCTCAAAAGAGTGTCCACCCCCGGTCTTCGTAAGTACACCGGCTACAAGGACATGCCGAGAGTGATTAATGGACTGGGTATAGCCATACTCTCTACGTCCAAAGGTGTGATGACAAACAAGGAAGCTGCCGAACAGAAGATTGGTGGCGAAGTGCTTTGTTACGTATATTAATAAGGAGGAGATAGAATTATGTCAAGAATAGGTAAATTGCCAATAGCTATCCCTGCTGGCGTAACGGTAGACATCAAAGACAACATCGTGAGCGTGAAAGGCCCCAAGGGAGAGTTGTCGCAAAAGGTGGATTCGTCTATCATCGTGAAAAATGAAGACGGTCATCTTGTACTTGAAATAGATGAGAAGAGTCCGGTAAACGTAAAACAGAAGCAAGCCTATCATGGTTTGTATCGCGCATTGGTCAACAATATGGTTGTTGGCGTAAGTGAAGGATATAAAAAGGAAATGGAGCTTGTCGGTGTCGGTTATCGTGTGAGCAATCAAGGCAACCTTATCGAGTTCGCACTCGGTTACACACACCCCATCTTTATACAGTTGCCTGATATTGTGAAGGTGGAGACCAAGTCTGAAAGGAACCAGAATCCTAAGATAATGTTAGAATCTTGCGATAAGCAACTGTTGGGCATGATCTGCGCCAAGATTCGCTCGTTCCGCATGCCGGAGCCTTACAAGGGCAAGGGTATCTTGTTCAAGGGCGAGGTGATTCGCAGAAAGTCTGGTAAGTCGGCTTCAGCTAAATAAATTTAATTGATTGACGATTATGACAACAAAGAAAGTAGAAAGACGAATCAAGATAAAGTTCAGAATTCGCAAGAATGTAAACGGTACGGCAGAACGTCCGCGTCTGAGCGTGTTCCGTAGCAACAAACAAATTTATGCCCAGGTTATCAATGACCTTACCGGTAAGACTTTGGCATCTGCCTCATCGCTCGGATTGGAAACTATGCCTAAGAAAGACCAAGCAGCCAAAGTAGGTGAACTCGTTGCTGAGAAAGCTATCGCTGCAGGCATTTCGCAGGTTGTGTTCGACCGTAATGGCTATCTCTATCATGGCCGCGTGAAGGAACTCGCCGATGGCGCACGTAAAGGTGGACTTAAATTCTAATAGATTATGGCAATGAACAAAGTAAATATAAATAGCGACGTTGAATTGAAAGACCGCTTGGTTGCCATCAACCGCGTTACCAAAGTGACGAAAGGTGGTCGAACCTTTACGTTTGCGGCTATTGTTGTGGTCGGAGACGGCAACGGAGTAATCGGATGGGGCCTCGGTAAAGCCGGTGAAGTAACGGCAGCCATCCAAAAAGGAACAGATGCCGCCAAGAAAAATCTCGTGAAGGTTCCTGTGTTGAAAGGCACGATCCCTCATGAGCAAGAGGCTCGCTTTGGTGGCGCACAAGTGTTCTTGAAGCCCGCTGCTGCCGGTACTGGGCTGGTGGCCGGTGGTGCTATGCGTGCAGTGCTTGAGAGTGTCGGTGTGAAAGATGTGCTTGCCAAGAGCAAGGGATCTTCAAACCCGCACAATTTGGTGAAGGCAACGATCTTGGCTTTGAGCCAGATGCGTGACGCTTACACTGTGGCCGGCACACGTGGTATCAGTATGGATAAAGTTTTTAACGGATAAAAAAGGAGGTTCAACTATGGCAACAATCAAGATCAAACAGATCAAGAGTAAGATTGGTTATCCCGTTGACCAGAAGCGCACGCTTCAAGCTCTGGGATTGCACAAAATTTCTCAGGTCGTTGAGGTGGAGGACACTCCCAGCATCCGCGGCATGATTCGTAAAGTGCACCACTTGGTAAACGTGGTGGAATAATCACAAACGTCAAACGTCTTTAAAATAACAACTACAATGAAATTACACGAATTGAAACCGGCAGCCGGCTCAACACATTCCGAGCGCCGCATTGGTCGTGGTCCCGGGTCTGGCTTGGGCGGTACGTCCACCCGCGGTCACAAGGGTGCTAAGGCACGTTCCGGTTATAAGAGAAAGATCGGTTTCGAAGGCGGTCAGATGCCGTTGCAGCGTCGAGTACCAAAGGCTGGCTTCAAGAATATCAACCACAAGGAGTATTATGCCGTAAATCTGTCCACACTGCAAAAGTTGGCAGAAGGCAAGGGACTTACAAAGATCGGTATTGCCGAACTCAAAGAGGCAGGTCTCACCAACGGTAAAGAACTCGTGAAGATTCTTGGCAACGGGACACTGAAAGCGAAAGTGGATGTAGAAGCTAACGCTTTCTCCAAGACTGCTGAAGAAGCTATCAAAGCAGCCGGTGGTAACGCAACAATCATCTAACCAATAATGAAAAAGTTAATAGAGTACCTGAAGAACTGTTGGAAGATTGAGGACTTGCGCCATCGCATCCTCATCACCATCTTGTTTGTCGCCATCTATCGCTTCGGCTCGTTCGTAGTATTGCCCGGCATAAATCCGGCACTGCTCGAAAAGTTGCAATCGCAGACGGCCGGCGGTCTGATGTCGCTTCTTGATATGTTCTCGGGTGGTGCCTTCTCTCACGCATCCATTTTTGCGTTGGGTATCATGCCTTACATCTCGGCATCAATCGTGATGCAGTTATTGGCTGTGGCTGTGCCTTATTTCCAGAAAATGCAGCGTGAGGGCGAGAGTGGACGCAAGAAGATTCAATGGTACACTCGTGTACTTACGGTAGCTATCCTCTTGTTCCAAGCACCGTCCTACCTGCTCAACTTGAAAATGCAGGCGCAGGGCGCACTCGCTTCTGGTATCACGTGGGGATCGTTCATGATTACCGGCACGATCATCTTGGCCGCAGGTTCTATGTTCATCCTATGGCTTGGTGAGCGCATCACTGACAAAGGCATCGGCAACGGCGTGTCATTGATCATCATGATTGGTATCATTGCCCGTCTTCCTCAAGCCTTTTTCCAAGAGGCAACGAGCCGTTTCACGGCAATCTCCGGCGGTGGCTTGGTGATGTTCATCGTTGAACTCATCATCCTTTATGCCGTGGTGTGTGCGGCAATACTGCTTGTGCAAGCAGTGCGCAAGGTGCCTGTGCAGTACGCAAAACGCATTGTGGGCAACAAACAATACGGCGGTGCTCGTCAGTACATCCCCTTGAAACTGTTTGCTGCCAATGTGATGCCTATCATCTTTGCACAAGCTCTGATGTTCATCCCCTTGGCCATCGTGCAGTATTCGAGCGATCAGAGCGGTTGGCTCATCCGCAATTTGCTTGACCACCGTTCGCTGTTGTACAATATCGTTTTTGCGGTCCTGATTATCGCATTTACCTATTTCTACACTGCAATAACGCTCAATCCCACGCAAATGGCAGAAGACATGAAGCGCAACAATGGTTTTATTCCAGGTGTGAAGCCGGGCAAAGACACTGCCGATTACATCGACACCGTGATGAGTCGCATCACTTTCCCAGGTTCGCTCTTCATTGCCTTCATTGCTATTATGCCGGCATTGGCCAGCCTGCTCAATGTGCAGGAAGGCTTTGCCCAGTTCTTCGGCGGCACGTCGCTCCTCATTCTTGTGGGTGTGGTCATTGACACGCTTACACAGATTGAGAGCCACTTAATGATGCGTCACTATGACGGCCTGCTCAATTCTGGCCGCATCCGTTCTACGCGTCAAGCCGGACTCCAAGCCTACTAAATTGTAAGCATGAAAGTCTTTCTGAAGACGGAGGATGAAATAGAGTTGATGCGCCGAGCAAACCAACTCGTTGGTAAAACGCTTGGCGAGTTGGCAAAGCATATCAAACCTGGCGTAACGACCCGCCAATTGGATAAGATTGCGGAGGAATTCATTCGCGACAATGGAGCTATTCCAACGTTCAAGAACTTCCCCAATCCCTATGGCGGACCGTTCCCAGCAAGCATCTGTACATCGGTGAATGATGCCGTGGTTCACGGCATCCCCGATGAAACAGAGCTCCATGATGGAGATATCATTTCCATCGACTGTGGTACATTGCTTGACGGCTTCAATGGCGATTCTGCTTACACGTTCTGCGTAGGAGAGGTGAGTACTGAGACCAAACAGTTGCTTAAAACAACGAAGGATAGTCTCTACCTCGCTATCGATGCAGCCATGGCAGGTGGTCATTTGGGCGATATCGGCGACGCCGTGCAAAGCCATTGCGAAGCTCAAGGATATGGCATCGTGCGTGAACTCACAGGTCACGGTATCGGTCGTGAGATGCATGAACCCCCGTACGTGCCCAACTACGGCAAACGTGGAAACGGCATGATGCTCAAAGCATCCATGTGCATCGCCATCGAACCGATGGTTACCATGGGAAATCGTGAGATTGTGCTGATGCCCGATCGCTGGACCGTGAAGACGCGAGACGGCAAACCTGCCGCACACTTCGAACACACTATCGTTGTTAGGCGTGGCAAGTCGGAGATACTCTCATCATTCGCTGAAGCAGAACAGATAGAAGGCAAACAATATTAGATAATATGGCAAAACAAGGTGCTATCGAACAAGACGGGACCATCGTGGAGGCCCTCTCCAACGCAATGTTCCGTGTGGAATTGGAAAACGGCGTGCCCATCATCGCTCATATCTCGGGCAAGATGAGAATGCACTACATCAAAATCCTCCCCGGCGATAAGGTCAAGGTGGAAATGAGCCCCTACGACCTCACCAAGGGACGGATAGTGTTCAGATACAAATAAAGCGCTAATCGTAAAAATCAACACACAGATATGAAGACAAGAGCATCATTAAAGAAGCGTACGCCCGATTGCAAGATTGTGCGTCGCAAAGGACGTTTGTTCGTCATCAACAAGAAAAACCCGAAGTACAAGACACGTCAGGGATAAATTTCCGTGTTTTGGTTAAAAAAGCGTAACAAGGGCAGGGATATGGCAATTTATTCCTACCTTTGCATGCTTTTTTCGCGAAAATCGAAGTATATCATATTCAATTTATTTATTAACAAATGGCAATAAGAATTGTTGGAGTAGATTTGCCCCAGAATAAGCGTGGCGAAATCGCATTGACCTATATCTATGGTATAGGTCGAAGTAGTTCAGCAAAGATATTGGACAAGGCCGGCGTGAGCCGCGACCTGAAAGTCAACGAGTGGAGTGACGACCAGGCTGCCAAGATCCGTGAAATTATCGGTGCTGAATTCAAAGTGGAAGGTGATCTCCGTTCGGAGATACAGATGAACATCAAGCGCCTGATGGACATCGGATGTTATCGTGGAGTGCGTCATCGTAATGGCCTCCCCGTGCGTGGTCAGAGCACTAAGAACAACGCTCGCACCCGCAAGGGTAAGAAGAAGACTGTTGCAAACAAGAAGAAAGCCACGAAGTAATTTAAATGTTTAGACTAAAAGATTTCAATTATCATGGCAAAGAAAACAGTCACCAAGAAAAGAAACGTGAAGGTTGACGCAATGGGTCAGCTTCATGTTCATAGCTCATTCAATAATATCATCGTCTCGCTCGCCAACAGCGAAGGGCAAATCATTTCGTGGTCGTCGGCCGGCAAGATGGGTTTCCGCGGTTCCAAGAAGAACACTCCCTATGCCGCTCAGATGGCCGCCGAGGATTGCGCCAAAGTGGCCTATGATCTCGGTCTGCGCAAGGTGAAAGCCTATGTGAAGGGCCCAGGTAATGGCCGTGAGAGCGCCATCCGTGCCTGCCACTCCGCCGGCATTGAGGTCACCGAGATTATTGACGTTACGCCCATGCCGCACAACGGCTGCCGTCCTCCCAAGCGTCGTCGCGTGTAAAATGCATCGCCGCACAGCTAGAAAAAGTTAAGACACATTCAGAATTATGGCAAAGTATATAGGTCCGAAATCTAAAATTGCGCGCCGCTTTGGAGAACCCATCTTCGGCGCCGACAAAGTTTTGTCCAAGAGAAACTTCCCTCCTGGACAGCATGGCAACAACCGTCGTCGCAAGATGTCCGAGTATGCAGTCATGTTGGCAGAGAAGCAGAAAGCCAAGTACACTTATGGTGTACTCGAGCGCCAGTTCCGTAACATGTTCGAAAAGGCAGCCAAGGCCGACGGCATCACCGGTGAGGTGTTGCTGCAGAATTTGGAGAGCCGTCTCGACAATGTCGTCTTCCGCATGGGCATAGCTCCCACGCGTGCTGCAGCCCGCCAGCTCGTGGGCCACAAGCACATCGTGGTGGACGGACAAGTGGTTAACATTCCTTCCTTCCTCGTGAAGCCCGGCCAGATTGTCGGCGTTCGCGAAAAGTCAAAGTCTCTCGAAGTGATCGACGCGGCGCTCGCCGGTTTCAACCACAGCAAATATCCTTGGATAGAGTGGGATGAAAACAGCAAGAGCGGCAAATATCTGCACAAGCCCGAGCGCGCCGACATCCCCGAGAACATCAAGGAGCAGTTAATCGTTGAGTTGTACTCTAAATAATAAATCATAAAATCAATGGCGATATTAGCATTTCAAAAACCTGATAAAGTAGTGATGCTGGAGGCCAACGACAAGTTTGGCAAGTTCGAATTCCGTCCGCTTGAGCCCGGCTTTGGCGTTACCATTGGCAACGCCCTCCGTCGCATCCTCCTTTCATCGCTTGAGGGCTATGCCATCAACACCATCAAGATCGCGGGTGTTGAGCACGAGTTCTCCTCGGTGCCCGGCGTGAAGGAAGATGTCACCAACATCATTCTGAATCTGAAGCAAGTCAGGTTCAAACAAGTAGTAGAAGAATTCGAGAACGAGAAAGTGAGTATCACCGTTGAGAACACCACCGAATTCAAGGCCGGCGACATCAACAAGTATCTCACCGGATTTGAAGTGTTAAACCCCGATTTGGTGATTTGTCATTTAGACAGCAAGGCATCCATGCAGATAGACCTCACGATCAACAAAGGGCGCGGCTATGTGCCCGCCGACGAGAATCGTGACTTCTGCACCGATGTCAACGTCATTCCCATCGATTCCATCTACACACCCATCCGTAATGTCAAGTACGCCGTTGAGCCGTATCGTGTCGAGCAAAAGACCGACTACGACAAACTCGTGCTCGAAGTCACTACGGACGGTTCCATTCACCCGAAGGATGCACTTCGCGAGGCCGCAAAAATCCTCATCTATCACTTCATGCTCTTCTCCGACGAGAAGATCACCGTGGAGAACAACGACGTGGAGACCAACGAGGAATTCGACGAAGAAGTGCTGCACATGCGCCAGTTGTTGAAGACCAAGCTCGTGGAGATGAATCTCTCCGTGCGCGCTCTCAACTGCCTCAAGGCCGCAGAAGTGGAAACACTGGGTGACCTCGTGCAGTACAACAAGACCGACCTTTTGAAGTTCCGCAACTTCGGCAAGAAATCGCTTTCAGAGCTTGATGATTTGCTCGAGAGTCTGAATCTGTCGTTTGGAACCGACATTTCAAAGTATAAACTGGACGAATGATCGTCCATAATCAGCAAACAACACCATGAGACATAGCAAAAAATTCAACCATCTCGGCCGTACTGCATCTCACCGCGATGCCATGCTCGCTAACATGGCCATCTCTCTGATCATGCACAAAAGAATCACTACGACCGTCGCAAAGGCCAAGGCACTCAAGAAGTACGTTGAGCCGCTCATCACCCGTTCGAAGGATGACACCACCAATTCACGGCGCGTGGTGTTCAGCTACCTCCAAAACAAAGAGGCCATCAAGGAGCTCTTTGGCGAAGTGGCACAGAAAGTGGGCGACCGTCCCGGCGGGTACACCCGCATCATCAAGCTCGGAAATCGCATCGGCGACGCAGCCGACATCTGCTTCATCGAGCTCGTTGACTTCGACGAAAACATGGCAAAGGCTCCCAAGGCAGCAAAGCGCACCCGTCGCGGTGGCAGCAAAAAAGCAGCAGCCGAGGCTCCCGCCGCTCCCGCTGCAGAGGCTGAAGCTCCGAAAGCCGAAGCCAAAGCCGAAGAGGCCGCAGCTGCTGAACCTGCCGCAGAAGCACCTGCCGCAGAGGAAACGAAGGCTGAATAATCGAAAGACTAGCACTCATCCTTATAAAGGCGCTCGTCCCCAATGGGGCGAGCGCCTTTTTATGTGTCTGTGCGTGGCGGCACACGGTTCGAATAGCGCCACTTTGGGCGTCCGTGTGTGGCGATGAATGGAGCGTGCGGCGCCACTTTTGATGTTGCAACCTGATACTGTCTCAAATAGTGTGTCTGTCCAAGATAGTGTTTCATAAAGTGTGTCTGAAGTCTGCATTCAGACACACTTTATGAAACACTATCACTTTTGGCATCGTAATCTGCCACCTGTGTCATCGCTTGCTGCTGTGTCATGAATAGAGGAGCGGCGGACTTCGATTCGCCCGTCAGTGGTCCGGCGTTTGCAAACTGGTGATTTCGCGTTGCGTCGCCATTGGTTTCGCGTTGCGTCTCCGATGGTCTTGCGTTCGCTAACCATTGGTTTGTGAGAATTAAGTTAATAAGGTAATGCAATTAAGTTATTAAAGTAATTGTATTAAGTTAATAACTTAATTTTCCGTGGGCGGTGGTTTGGGTGCGCGAGGACGGTGGCGGCGGATTGGAAGGACGGCGGGTTGGGTGTACGAGGATGGAGGCGGCGGATTGGAAGGACGGCGGGTTGGGCATGCGTGGGTTAGGGGCGAGGATGTTGCCGGCGCCACGCCGATGGTACTACCCTACCGGTTGTGTTATGGGGGGATGACGGAGGAACGGGGTGTTTATAGGGGATGTTCGCCGCTATTGCTGCAGAAAGATGCGGGGGAAATGGCAGGAAGTCGGGAGAAATGTCATGGGCGCTCGCCGGCGTTGCTGCAGAAAGATGCGGGAGAAATGGCAGGAAGTCGGGAGAAATGTCATGGGCGCTCGCCGGCATTGCTGCAGAAAGATGTGGACGGGGCGGCGGGGAGTAGGGAGAAACGCCATGGGCGCTCGCCGGTGTTGCAGCGGAGAGATGTGGGAAGGGACGGTGGGGAAGCGGGATGGAATGGAAACGCTTTCGCCGGCGCTGCCACGGGGGGATGAGGTGTGGACAGCGCCGGCGAAGGGGATGATGGATGACGCGGGAGGGACGGGCTGCGGGAGGACGCTTGGCCGTGCGGCGTCAATATTCTTGCCAGGAGCGGATGTTGATGTCGTCGAGCGTCATGGTGCAGAAGGCGTTGATGAAGGCGCTGGCGAGCCGACTGTTGGTGATGAGTGGCACGTTGAGGTCGATGGCTGCCCGTCGTATCTTGTATCCGTTGGAGAGTTCGTGGCTGGTGAGGTTTTTGGGTATGTTCACCACCATGTCTATCTCGTGGTTGTGGAGCATGTCGAGGGCCTTGGGGGCGTCGCCTTCTTCGGACGGCCAGAGCACGAGTGTGTTGTCCACGCCGTTTTGGGTGAGGTAGCGCGATGTGCCGCCTGTGGCATAGAGTTTGTATCCGTGTTGTTGAAGTTGTCGCGCGGCATCGAGCATTTCGGCTTTCTGCTTGGCGCTACCGGTGGAGAGCAGGATGTTTTTCTCGGGTATGCGATGGCCCACGGAGAGCATGGCTTTGAGGAGGGCGCAGTTGGTGTCTTCGCCGATGCATCCCACTTCGCCGGTGGATGCCATGTCAACGCCGAGCACGGGGTCGGCTTTTTGCAGGCGGTTGAAGGAGAATTGTGAGGCTTTGATGCCCACGTAGTCGAGGTCGAAGAGGTTTTTGGCGGGCTTTTCGACGGGGAGCCCCAGCATGACTCGGGTGGCCAGGTCGATGAGATTGAGTTTGAGCACCTTGCTCACGAAGGGGAAGGATCGCGAGGCTCGGAGGTTGCACTCGATGACGAGGATGTCGTTGTCGCGGGCCATGTATTGGATGTTGAAGGGGCCCGAGATGTGCAGTTCTTTGGCTATTTGGCGACTGATGCGCTTGATGCGTCGCACGGTTTCCACGTAGAGTTTTTGCGGGGGGAACTGGATGGTGGCGTCGCCCGAGTGTACGCCGGCGAATTCTATGTGTTCGGAGATGGCGTAGGCGAGGATTTCGCCGTCTTTGGCCACGGCGTCCATTTCGATTTCCTTGGCGTGCTCGATGAAACGGCTCACCACCACGGGGTGGTCTTCGCTGACGTTGGCGGCGAGTTGCAGGAATCGTTCGAGCTCTTCTTGGTTGGAGCACACGTTCATGGCGGCGCCGGAGAGGACGTAGGAGGGCCTAACGAGGACTGGGAATCCCACTCGGTCGATGAAGTGGTTGATGTCGTCCATGGTGGTGAGTGCGCTCCATTCGGGCTGATTGATGCCGTTTCGGGAGAGCATGGATGAGAATTTGGCTCGGTCTTCTGCGTTGTCGATGTCGCGCGCCTTGGTGCCGAGGATGGGCACGTTTTGGGCGTCGAGCCGCATGGCTAGGTTGTTGGGGATTTGTCCGCCGGTGGAAACGATGACGCCGTGGGGGCATTCGAGCTCGATGATGTCCATGACGCGTTCGAAGGTGAGCTCGTCGAAGTAGAGCCGGTCGCACATATCATAATCGGTGGACACCGTTTCGGGGTTGTAATTGATCATGATGGAGCGGTAGCCCTGACGGCGTATGGTGTTCAGGGCCTGCACTCCGCACCAGTCGAACTCCACGGATGAGCCGATGCGATAGGCGCCCGAGCCGAGCACGATGATGGAGCGGTTGTCGTGGGCGAAGGGGATGTCGCTTGCCACGCCGGCGTAGGTGACGTAGAGATAGTTGGTTTGTGCGGGATATTCTGCGGCGAGCGTGTCTATTTGCTTCACGACGGGCGTGATGCCATACGTTTTGCGCATGGTGCGAATGGCGAGGCCGGCTTTCTCCATGTTGCCCATCTCTTGCTCAAGGCCCACTGCGCGGGCTATCTGGAAGTCGGTGAATCCATAGACTTTGGCCTCGCGGAGGAGTTGTTTGTCGAGCGTGTTGGCGTTTTTTGTCTTCAGTTGCTCGTCGATGTCGATGATGTGCTTGAGCTTGCGGAGGAACCATTTGTCGATCTTCGTCAGTGCGTGGATGCGGTCGATGTCGTATTGGGGCAGATGCATTGCCTTGGATATGATGAAGATGCGCTTGTCGGTCGGTTCGCGCAACGAGGCGTCGATGTTGGGTATTTCAAGCTCCTTGTTTTCCACGAACCCGTGCATGCCTTGGCCTATCATGCGCAGGCCCTTTTGTATGGCCTCCTCGAAGTTGCGCCCGATGGCCATCACTTCGCCCACAGACTTCATGGATGAGCCCAGCTCTTTGTCAACGCCGCGGAACTTGGACAGGTCCCAACGGGGAATTTTGCACACTACATAGTCGAGCGCGGGCTCGAAGAAGGCGCTCGTGGTCTTTGTCACCGAGTTTTTCAACTCGAACAGTCCGTAGCCCATTCCCAGCTTGGCGGCCACGAAGGCCAGGGGATAGCCGGTGGCCTTGGAGGCCAGCGCCGACGAGCGGCTGAGGCGGGCGTTCACCTCGATGACGCGATAGTCTTCGCCCGACGGGTCGAACGCGTATTGCACGTTGCACTCGCCCACGATGCCGATGTGGCGGATGATTTTGATGGCCAGCGCGCGAAGCTTGTGATATTCCGAGTTGGTGAGTGTCTGCGACGGGGCGATGACGATGCTCTCGCCCGTGTGGATGCCCAGCGGGTCGAAGTTTTCCATGTTGCAGACGGTGATGCTGTTGTCGTAGCGGTCGCGCACCACTTCGTATTCTATCTCTTTCCAGCCTTTCAAACTCTTCTCCACGAGCACTTGGGGCGAGAACGAGAAGGCCTTTTCGGCCAGTCGGTTGAGCTCTTCCTCGTTGTCGCAGAAGCCCGAGCCCAGTCCGCCCAGTGCGTAGGCGGCGCGGATGATGACGGGGTAGCCCAACGATGCGGCGGCGCGGCGTGCCTGCTCGATGTTTTCGCAGGCCTCGCTCTTGATGGTTTTCACCCCGATTTCGTTGAGGCGTTCCACGAAGAGCTCGCGGTCTTCGGTGTCCATGATGGCTTTGACGGGCGTTCCCAAGACGCGCACATTGTACTTGTCGAGCACACCGCTCTGATAGAGCTCCACGCCGCAGTTGAGCGCCGTTTGACCGCCAAAGGAGAGGAGGATGCCGTCGGGGCGCTCCTTCTCGATGACGCGCTCCACGAAGTAGGGCTGCACGGGGAGGAAGTATATTTGGTCGGCCACGCCCTCCGAGGTTTGCACGGTGGCGATGTTGGGATTGATGAGCACCGTTTGCACGCCCTCCTCGCGCAGGGCTTTCAGAGCCTGCGAACCGGAATAATCGAACTCGCCGGCCTCGCCTATCTTCAGTGCGCCCGAGCCCAGGAGCAATACTTTCTTTATGGTTTCGTCTTTCATTTCTGTGATTTTTTGATGGTGGAGTGTGGGATGTGGAGCCGATGTGCGGCGGCTGCTGTTGCGCGCTCTAGGCTATGCTTTCAGCGCATCCACGAATTTGTCGAACATAAACTCGGTGTCCACGGGCCCCGAGCACGCCTCGGGGTGGAACTGGGATGAGAACCAAGGATTGGTTTTGTGGCGGATGCCTTCGTTGGAGCCGTCGTTCATGTTCACGAAATACTCCTGCCAATCGTTGCCCAAAGTCTTGGCATCGACGGCGTATCCGTGGTTTTGCGACGTGACGTAACACTTGTTGGTGCCCACCTCGCGCACGGGTTGATTGTGCGAGCGGTGGCCATATTTCAGTTTATAAATCTCGGCGCCGCCGGCCTTGGCCAGCAGTTGGTTGCCCATGCAGATGCCGCAGATGGGTTTGCGCGACAGCGACATCTGACGGCGAATCACGTTGACGGCGTCTTCACACATGTCGGGGTCGCCGGGGCCGTTGGCCAAGAACAGACCGTTGAATTCCATGCCAGTGTAGTCGTAGTTCCAAGGCACGCGTATCACCTCCACTCCCCGCCGAATGAGGCAGCGGATGATGTTGTTTTTCACGCCGCAGTCCACGAGCACCACTTTCTTTCCGGCGCCCTCATTATAGTGTATCACTTGCTTGCACGAAACGCGGTCCACGAAGTTGACGCCTTCGTAGGAGGCCTCGGGGATGCAGTCGGGCTGGTCGTCGAAAATAATCTTTCCCATCATCACGCCGTGCTCTCGCAGCACCTTGGTGAGCTCGCGGGTGTCGATGCCGGTGATGCCGGGCACCTGCTCGCGCTGCAACCACGAGGCCAAGCTCTCGCAGGCGTTCCAATGACTATACTGCTCGCTGTAGTCGCTCACTATGATGGCCGAAGCGTATATCTTGTCGCTCTCCATGAAATCGGCAATGCCGTCGGGGCCGATGGTGAAGGGTGGCACGCCGTAGTTGCCCACCAGCGGATAGGTGAGCACCATGAGCTGGCCGGCGTAGGAGGGGTCGGTGAGGCTCTCGGGGTAGCCCATCATGGCTGTGTTGAACACCACTTCGCCGGCCACGGGTGCGTCGTAGCCGAACGACCGTCCGTGGAATTTTGTTCCGTCGCTTAATACTAATGTTACCTTTTTCATTATCGCTTAAAACTTCTGTTCGTATTGATATACGTTTTCCACATAGTTGATGAAAGCCTGATTCACCAACCGTTTGCCGCCCGGCGTGGGATAGTGACCGGTGAAATACCAGTCGCCGCGATGGCCGGGGCAGGCGTTGTGGAGGCCTTCGATGCTCTGATAGACCAGCTCCACCGGCGTCTGCATGCCCTCGGGGCGCAGCATTTCCACAATCTTTTCGTTGATTTCTTTCACCGAGAACGGCTCATAGATGGCGCGCACACGGTTGTGCATCTCGTCTTTGGGCTTGGAAAGCTCCTCCTTGCAGGCGTTATAGACGTCTTCGATGAGGCGATACATGCCGCGATCCTTGATGAGCGCGATGGCAGCGCGGAAGGCACAAAACTCCTCCAGGCGGGGCATGTCGATGCCGTAGTAGTCGGGATAGCGTATCTGGGGCGACGAGCTCACCATCACAATCTTCTTGGGATGCAGGCGGTCGAGAATCTTGAAGATGCTTTCTTTCAATGTCGTTCCGCGCACAATGGAGTCGTCGATGATGACAAGATTGTCCTTATAGGGTCGCAGGCTTTCGTATGTGATGTCGTAGACGTGGGAGGCAAGGTCGTTGCGCGAGTTGCCCTCCGTGATAAAAGTGCGCAACTTGATGTCTTTCCAAGCCACTTTTTCCGAGCGCACCTTGGTGTTGAGGATGCGCTTGAGCTCGGCTTCAGAAGACTTATGCTCCATGGCGAGGATTTGTTCCACCTTCTTCTCGTTGAGGTGATTCTTGAATCCGTCGAGCATTCCGTAGAAGGCCACCTCGGCCGTGTTGGGGATAAACGAAAACACCGTGTCGGAGGTTTCGCCATGAATAGCGTCGTGGATGGGTTGCATGAGCTGTTCGCCGAGCTTCTTCCGCTCTTGATAGATGTCGCGATCGGAGCCGCGGCTAAAGTAGATGCGCTCAAACGAGCACTTGGCATCTCCGCGCCGAGGGATGATTTCTTGCACATCGGCGCGCCCCGACTTGTTGACTATCAGGGCATGTCCGGCGGGCAGTTCGCTCACGTCGCTACACTCCAAATCAAACGTAGTCTGCAGCACGGGGCGCTCGCTGGCAAGCACCACAACCTCGTCGTCCATGTAATAGAAGGCCGGCCGTATGCCCCAAGGGTCGCGCACGGCAAACATCTCGCCGCTGCCGGTCATTCCGCACATCACGTATCCTCCGTCGTAATCGCTCATCGATGTCTTCAACACGTTGGCGATTTCCACGTGTTCTTCGATGTAAGTCGTGATGTCGCGCCCTTCAAGCCCACGGTTTTTGGCTTCCACGAATATGCGTTCCACCTCTCGATCGAGCCTGTGCCCCATGAGCTCAAGCGTGATATACGAGTCGCTATACATGCGGGGGCATTGTCCTTGGGCGGTGATCTTCGCAAATATCTCATCGATATTTGTCATGTTGAAATTGCCGCAGAGGCATAGGTTTTTCGCTCTCCAATTGTTGCGCCGCAGGAAGGGATGCACAAAAGAAAGGCCACTCTTGCCGGTGGTGGAGTACCGGAGGTGGCCCATATAAAGCTCTCCACAAAAGGGAAGATGCGTCTTGGCGAAATCGACGTCTGCCAGTTTTTCGCGGGAACAATCCCGCAGGGGTCTTTGCGCTTCGGCGAATATCTCGGTGATGGCGTTGCTTCCCTCAGCGCGCTGACGGAACATATACTCATTGCCGGGAGCGGCGTCGAGATTGACGCAGGCGATGCCTGCGCCCTCCTGTCCGCGGTTGTGCTGTTTCTCCATCATGAGATAGAGCTTGTTCAACCCGTACATCCACGTGCCATACTTCTGCTGATAGTATTCCAACGGCTTCAGCAGGCGCACCATGGCCACGCCGCATTCGTGCTTGAGCTGTTCCATTCGGGTGTGTATTATCCTGTTTATTCAACGGTGACCGACTTCGCTAGGTTGCGCGGCTGGTCAACATTCTTCCCCTTGCACACGGCCACATGATAGGCTAGCAGCTGCAATGGGATGGTGGCGATGAGGGGCTCGAGGCACTCCAACGTGTCGGGCAGTTCGATCACTTCGTCGGCAATCTTCGCAATGGTGTTGTCGCCCTCGCTCACTAGTGCGATAACGCGCCCCTTGCGGGCCTTGATCTCCTGAATGTTGGAGAGCACCTTCTCATACATATTATTGTGTGTGGCCACCACCACCACGGGCATGTCGGAATCGATGAGCGCTATCGGGCCGTGTTTCATCTCGGCGGCGGGATAGCCTTCGGCATGGATATAGCTGATTTCCTTCAGCTTCAATGCACCCTCCAATGCCACGGGATAGCTGTATCCGCGACCAAGATAGAGGAAGTTGCGCGCATAGGTGAAGGTGCGACTCAGGTCGGCAATGCGTTCGTTGAGCTTGAGCACGGTCTTCATCTTCTCGGGAATTTCGCTCAACCCCTTCACGATTTCGCAATAATCGGCCTCTGCGATGGTGCCTTTCTCCTTGCCCAAAGCCAGCGCCAACATGGTGAGCACCGTCACCTGACCGGTGAAGGCCTTGGTGGAGGCCACGCCGATTTCGGGCCCCACGTGGATGTATGAGCCTGTATGGGTGGCGCGGGGGATGCTCGAACCTATTGCATTGCAAATGCCATAGATGAAGGCTCCCTTGCTTTTGGCCAGCTCCACGGCAGCCAAAGTGTCGGCCGTTTCACCGCTTTGCGAGATGGCAATCACCACGTCGCCCTTGCCCACGACGGGGTTGCGATAGCGAAATTCGGACGCATACTCCACTTCTACGGGGATGCGACAAATGTTCTCGATGATTTGTTTGCCTATCAATCCGGCGTGCCACGACGTGCCGCAAGCCACGATAATCATGCGCTTGGCATCGAGCAACTGCGCTTTGTGATCGATCACTGCCGAGAGCGTCACGTGGTCGGCCTCCACATTGATGCGACCGCGCATGCAATTGGCCAAGCATTCGGGCTGCTCAAAGATTTCTTTGAGCATGAAATGAGGATAGCCGCCCTTCTCTATCTGACCCAGAGATATGTCAACGGTCTTCACTTCGGGCGAGAGCTCGTTGTTGTAGATGTTCACCACGCGAAGGTCTTCGCCGCGTTTCAGCACTGCAATGTTGCCGTCCTCGAGATACACCACTTGGTCGGTATATTCGATAATCGGGCTGGCGTCGGAGCCGAGAAAGAATTCGCCGTCGCCAATGCCCACCACCAACGGGCTCTGTTTGCGGGCCGCCACGATGGTGTCGGGGGTGCGCTTGTCCACGATGGCTATGGCATAGGCTCCTATCACTTCGTGCAACACGAGCTGAACGGCAGTGAGCAGGTCCACGTTTTTCTTTATCATCACATACTCCACAAACTGCACGAGCACTTCGGTATCGGTGTCGCTTTTAAACTCCACCCCTTTATCCGTCAGCTTTGCCTTCAGATCGGCATAGTTTTCAATGATGCCATTGTGGATGATGGCCAGGTTGCCCGAAGCAGAATAGTGAGGATGTGCATTGCGCGACGAGGGCTCGCCGTGAGTGGCCCATCGTGTGTGTGCGATGCCCACCGAGCCGCTAATGTCCTTTTCGGCGCAATAGGCCTCTAGGTCGCTCACCTTTCCTTTGGTCTTATACACATTCAGATCGCCGCCGGCGTTAATGAGCGCCACGCCGGCACTGTCGTATCCGCGATATTCCAAGCGCTGCAATCCCTTGATGAGTATGGGATAGGCTTCGCGCTCACCTATGTATCCTACGATTCCGCACATGGGATTATTTGTTGATAATGTTCACAACGAGCGTGGCCGACGACACGAGAATGCTGGCCAGAGAGAACCACAGAGAGGTGGTTGTCTTGATGGTGGCGCTGGTTTTCTTCACGCTGTTGGGTTCCACGTATATCACATCGTTCTGCTGCAGGTAGTAGTAGGGCGACTTCAGCACCTCAGGATCGTTGATGTTCAATCGGTGCACCGACTTCTTTCCGTCGGCATCTTCGCGAATCAGCATAATGTTGTCGCGCTTGCCATATATTGTCAGGTCGCCCGAAGCTGCGATGGCATCCACGATGCTGTACTTCTCCAGCGAGGTGGTCTTCATTCCCGGGCTTCCCACTTCGCCCAGCACGGTGACATGGAAACTGCTGAAACGCACGGTCACCATGTAGTCTTTCTCATTCTGCATGTAGGGACGAATCTTCTCGGCAATCAGGTTCTCACACTGCAAGCGCGTGAGTCCGGCCACCTTGATGCGGCCCACCACGGGGAAATTGATCGTGCCGTCGTCGTCCACCACGTAGTTCACGGAGTTGCCTCCGATGCTGCTATTGTTTCCCGAAGTGGCGATATGCTTGTTGAAATACGACACTGCGCTGGCATCGGTTGCCGAGACGAGCACGGTGAGATGGTCCTTCGGCATCACCTTGGAGTTGTGTTGATAGCGCGTGGCCTCGAGGTCCACGTCCTCGGCGTTTTGGAAATAAGCGATGTCTTTCGGCGACATACAACCGCTAAGCGACATCAGCACGACTGCAAAGATGAACGGAATGGTCAACTTTTTCATAACTTTTGAAGTGTTTAAATGTGTATAAAGACGGTGCAAAATTACGTTTTTTTTTCGAGCGCCACAAGTTTTTTAGCATAACTTTTCGCGCCCATATCATGCGGCGACACTGTCGATGCGTTTCACACGCAGGTTTCGCCGGTCTCGCCGTCAAGGAGATTCGTGAGGCGCACCACCTCATCGCGATATTGCGCAGCCTGAATGAAATCAAGGTTTCGGGCGGCCTCTTTCATCAGTTCCGTGGTGCGCTCAATGCTCCGCCGCAGTTGGTCTTTCGTCATGGTGGCCACGATGGGGTCGGCCGCCATGTCGGGTGCATCCTTCGGTATGTAGGGCACATAAGACGTGGTGTTCTTCGTCACATCTTTCTGCGTCGCACTTCCCTTCCCTGCCAGCGAACTGCCGCTGATGTTTTTCACAATCTGTTGCGGCGTGATGCCGTGTTCATCGTTGTATTTCAACTGCTTTGCGCGGCGGCGGTTGGTCTCGTCGATGGTGAGTTGCATGCTCTGCGTGATGGTGTCGGCATACATGATGACCTTGCCGTCCACATTGCGGGCTGCGCGACCTGCTGTCTGTGTGAGCGAGCGATGCGAACGGAGAAATCCTTCCTTGTCGGCATCGAGGATGGCCACCAGCGACACTTCGGGCAAGTCGAGCCCTTCGCGCAACAGATTGACGCCCACCAGCACATCATAAACTCCGGCCCGCAGGTCGGCCATTATTTGCACGCGGTCGAGCGTGGCCACGTCGCTGTGGATATAGTTGGCGCGAATACCGTTGTCGAGCAGATATTCGGTGAGCTCTTCGGCCATGCGCTTGGTGAGCGTGGTGACGAGCACGCGCTGATTGTTTTGGGCCCTCACCACGATTTCCTCCATCAGATTGTCCACCTGGTTTTCCGTGGGGCGCACCTCTATCGGCGGATCGAGCAGTCCGGTGGGCCTGATGAGCTGTTCCACCACTATGCCTTCGGCCTGCGCCAGTTCGTAGTCGGCGGGGGTGGCACTCACATAGATGGTCTGCCTCACCATTTGTTCAAACTCTTCAAATTTCAGAGGCCTATTGTCGAAGGCTGCGGGCAGGCGGAATCCATACTCCACGAGATTGGTCTTGCGGGCGCGGTCGCCGCCATACATGGCTGCTATCTGCGGCACGGTGGCATGGCTCTCGTCCACCACGAGCAGAAAGTCTTGGGGAAAGAAATCCAACAGACAATAGGGTCGCTGCCCAGGCGCTCTACCGTCAAAATATCGCGAATAGTTCTCGATGCCGCTACAGTGGCCGAGCTCTTTAATCATCTCCATGTCATACTCCACCCGCTCTTTGATGCGCTGCGCCTTCACGGGGTCGCCCATTTCGTTGAAGTAATCGATTTGCGCCGTCAGGTCATCTTGAATGCAATGTATGGCGTGTTCGGTTTGTTCCTTGGAAGTAACGAAGAGGTTGGCCGGATAGATTTGATACTCATCAAACGAGCCCAAGCGATGATAGCTCACGGCATCCACCTCCTCGATGCCGTCGATTTCATCGTCCCACCATGTCACGCGGAGTACATTGTCGGAGTAGGCAATGAAGATGTCCACCGTATCGCCTTTCACGCGAAAGTTGCCACGCTTCAGCTCGATGTCGTTTCTCACATAGAGGGCATCCACCAATCGACGCAAAAATTGGTTGCGCTCCAGCTTCATTCCGCGCTTCAACGTGACGACGCCCGACGCCATGCTCGTGGGCGCGCCCATGCCATAAATGCACGACACGGAACTCACCACCACCACATCCTTGCGCCCCGACATCAGGGCCGACACGGCGCGCAGCCTCAGGCGGTCTATCTCGTCGTTGATGGCAAGGTCTTTCTCTATATAGGTGTCCGACGCCGGCATATAAGCCTCGGGCTGATAGTAGTCGTAATAGCTGACATAGTATTCCACAGCATTCTCCGGGAAGAAGCCGCGCATCTCTTCATAGAGCTGTGCCGCAAGGGTCTTGTTGTGGCTCAATATGAGTGTGGGTTTGTTCACGCGGGCTATCACGTTGGCCACGGTGAAAGTCTTGCCCGAGCCCGTCACGCCCAGCAACACCTGCGCACGGTCGCCGCGCAGCACACCGGCGGTGAGCTGGTCGATGGCCTCGGGCTGATCGCCAGTGGGCTTGTATTGCGACGTGAGCTTGAAATCCATGGCCTTGATTGCGTAGTGCAAAGGTATATAATTCTCCCGACACCAATGGCGCCAACGCTCCACAAATTGCCATTTTTTCTTAAATAATGAATTTGCGTTTTGGAAATCATGGGATTATGTGTAACTTTGCACCGTTTTTTTACGCAAGCTCACATGAAAAAGATAGCGTTAGTACTCTTCGCAACGACCATACTCTGCAGTTGTGCACACGAATTCAACAAGGTGTACAAGTCGGCAGACTACGCCTACAAGTACGAATACGCCAAAGAATGCTTCGCCAACGGCAAGTATCAGCGCGCCATCACACTGCTCAACGACCTCATCGCCATCGAAAAAGGCACCGACAACGGCGAAGAAAGCCTCTACATGCTGGCCATGGCGCACTATTGCAACAAAGACTATGAAAGCTCCGCCGAGGCTTTCAAAAAATATCACTCCACATATCCCAAAGGCAAATACGCCGAAATGGCCAGCTTCTACACCGGACAAAGCCTCTACATGAGCACGCCCGAGCCGCGGCTCGACCAGAGCAGCACACTCTCTGCCATCGCGGCAATGCAAGAATATCTAGACCTCTACCCCGACGCCAAGATGAAAACCGTGGCGCAAGACCGCCTCTTTGAGCTTCAAGACAAACTGGTGAGGAAAGAGCTCTACAACGCCCAGCTCTACTACGACCTCGGGGGATACTTCGGCAACATCAACTCCAACACAGAGAGCAACTACGAGGCGTGCATCATCACAGCACAGAACGCGCTCAAGGACTACCCCTATACGTCGCTCCGAGAAGACTTCGCGCTGCTCATCATGAAAAGTAAATTCGAACTCGCCGAGAACTCCGTGGCAGCCAAACAGCCCGAGCGCTATCAAGACGCAGAGGACGAATGCTATGGCTTCATCAACGAATACCCCGACTCCAAAGAGGTGAAAACCGCCGAAAAATACATAGCCGTGTGCAAAAAATACACCGCCGGAAACACCCAAGACGAATAAAACAACAAACCGAAACACTCATATAAAGAAACATAAACTCATGGATTACAAGAAGTCGAAAGCCCCCACCAACACCGTCACCCGCAACATCATGGACCTCTGCAAGGACACGGGCAACATCTACGAGAGCGTAGCCATCATCGGAAAGCGCGCCAATCAGATCTCGACAGAAATGAAACAAGACCTCAGCAAGAAGCTTTCTGAGTTCGCATCCTACAACGATTCGCTCGAAGAAGTGTTCGAAAACCGAGAGCAAATCGAAATCTCGCGCTACTACGAGAAGCTCCCCAAGCCCTCATTGCTGGCAACCGAAGAATTCATCGAGGGCCAAATCTACTTCCGCGACCCCGCGAAAGACAACGCCGAAGCGCAATGATACAACGCAAGCAAACCCTCTACTTGCTCCTCGCCATCGTGCTCAGCATGGTGTGTCTCAGCCTGCCCGTGGCCGAAATCCAAGGCGACGGCTTCGACGACAACATGCTGATGACCAACCTGTTCATCACCACCGGCGGCGAAGAGCACATCTCCATGGCCCCATGGCCCATGTTTGTGCTGCTCATCGCCACCATCCCCGTGGCCCTGGCCTCCGTGTTTCTCTATCGTCGGCGCCGACTGCAAGCCTCGCTGTGCGTATTCTGCATCCTGCTACTCCTCGCATGGTACATCGTAGCCGCCGTCATCATCTACAACCTGCAGGCCCTCGACAGCGGCACACTCTCCCCAAGATGGACAGCAGCGCTGCCAGCCGTGTGCATCATCCTCTACATCCTCGCACGCCGAGGCATCATGGCAGACGAGAAACTAGTGCGCTCCCTCGATCGCATCCGCTGAAACCAGCCAGTGCACAACCCCAAGACATTCATCACACCGGCCCCAAGATTCTAGCGTTTCGGCCTCACAGTCCCATGCGCCGACCCTGATTTCCCATCACACCGGCCTCGAATTCCGGTCGCTACGACCCTGATTTCCCCATGATCTCGGCCTCAAAAGACCGACGCATCAGCCTGAGACGCCATCATTTCGGCCGCAACATCACAGCACACAACTTAGACCATTCCATCATCAAACCTCATGCGCAGAGGGTATATCCGCCGCGATATGCCCTCTGCGCATTCTTATTCCCTCATTGCCTCCGCCTAGCACAGCGTAACCGCAAACGCCACCTTTGCGCATCCCAATCGCCGCCCTTCCAACCCTCCGCCGCCACCTTTGCGTGTCCCAACCGCCGCCCGTCCAACCCTCCGCCGCCACCTTTGCGTGTCCCAATCGCCGCCCTTCCAACCAGCAGCCGCCACCTTTGCGTGTCCCAATCGCCGCCCTTCCAACCAGCCGCCGCCACCCTCGCACGCTCAAATCGCTGCCCTTCCAATCGCCAGCCACCATCCTCGCAAGCCCAAACCACCGTCCACGGAAAATTAAGTTATTAACTTAATACAATTACTTTAATAACTTAATTATATTACCTTATTAACTTAATTCTCACAAACCAATGATTAGCGAACGCGAAACCAATGGAGACGCAACGCGAAACCAATGGCGGCGCAACGCAAAACCAATGGCGGCGCAACGCAAAACCACCAATTTGTAAACGCGAAACCATTGACGATCGAGTCGAAATTCGTCGCATTGCCCATCATGATTCACCGCTCTTCCGCCCCGAGTCCACCGCAATTCCGTCATTCCCTCTATATAAAAGATGTATATGCCTCCCGCCTCCACCAAGTCGTTCTCCCGACGCTTCGATGCATAGTCATTCGTTTGCCTTCCATTTATTCATAGTTTGTCGCTTTCTTCCGCTATTCCCCGCGTTGCCACATCCTCCATCCAGCCACACCTTCCATCGTCGTCCGTTGCTTCATCATTGATCGTTTCCCACACCACATATAACAACGCGCGTGCGCGCGAACAATGCCCCGCAAGATGCTGCCTGCCGCCCGCGCTCAAAGCGCCCGCCACCCCTTTGTCGCACGGAAAAGTGCATAAAAATGGAAGATTTTGGGTCTTAAACGACCATTTTATGCTCAAAAACATCATATTTTACTGAAAATATTTGGAAGTTTCAAGTTTTTTTCGTTACTTTGCACCCGAAAATGTAGAGAAAGAACGAAAGAATGAAATAAACTTTATACTATTTATTATTTAATTTTTAAAAGAAATGAAAAAGTTAGTATTGTTATTTGCAGCTGCTGTCATGACAGTTTCTGCATCTGCTGCCGAGAAGGGACTTGCTCAGAGCAAGTTTACTGACAATTGGTACATCGGTGTACAGGGCGGTTTGGCTACTAAGACCACACACAACAAGTGGTTCAAGAACCTCAACCCCAACGCCGGTCTCCGCATCGGTAAGCTCTTCACTCCCGTGTTCGGTGTGGCAATCGAAGGCAACGCTTACTTCAGCAACAAGCCCTATCGTGGCCTGATCAATGGTACCGTTGTACGTGCCGTGAACACCAACGTCCTCGGAACTGTGAACCTCGCTAACCTCTTTGGTGGTTATCAGGGCACACCCCGCGCTTTCGAAGTGACTGCTCTCTATGGCTTCGGCTGGTTGCACACCTTTGGAACACAAGTGGACAAAGTTGAGGCGGGTGTTGATGACGGTGTCATCTATTCCGAAAGACTCGGTCGTCGTAACCGCATGACTTCGAAGGCCGCTCTGGACTTCGCTTTCAACTTTGGTAGCGACAAGCAGTTCCAGATCTTCATTGAGCCCTCTATGAATTGGATCTTTGGCGGTGTGTACGGAAAGAAATTGTCCGCTGCAGACACCGATCTGAACTACTATACGATCAGCAGCGATCAGCCCAGCTACAACATCAACAACTCGTTCTTCCAGCTGAACGCAGGTTTCGTTTACAAGTTCAACAACAGCTATGGCTCGCACAACTTCAAGCTGGTTGACCTCCGCGACCAAGCCGAGATTGACGCTCTGAACGCTCAGATCAACGAACTGCGCAACCGCAAGCCCGAGGTGATCGAGAAGATCGTTGAGAAGGAAGCTCCCGTACAGCAGATCAAGGTTGAGGATCTCGTGTTCGTTACCTTCGCACAGGGTAAGAGCGAGCTCACCAGCGACGCTAAGGCTGCTCTCGACAACGTGAAGGAAGGCGCACACGTGCAGATCGTGGGAACCGCTTCTCCCGAAGGCTCGAAGGAACTCAACGACCGTCTGTCGCAGGCTCGTGCCGACGTTGTTGCTGACTACCTGAAGAACCGCGGTGTCAATGTTGACGAGGCTGTGGGTAAGGGTGTGCAAGGCACCACCTCCAACCGTCTGGCTATCGTTTACGTGAAGTAAGACAACGCAAACATTCAACAATATCCAAAGGGGCGTGTCCATCGGGCGCGCCCCTTTTTTGTGTACTCCTTCATTTCGAGGGATAATGAATGACAAAATTGCATGCGTCGCCCGTGGTCGGCGTATAGGTAGTATGCGGTGTACGGAGATAATGGATGACAAAATTGCGTGCGCAGTCCATCGGTGAGGCTCTTTTTAGTTAAAAGCCGCAAAAATGTGGGAAATGTGTCGTTTTTTGCGTAATTTTGTGCTCGGTTCTCACGGACACGCACGTGCAACGCCATCAGGAGGCTCACGGCGGTATGCAGATTCCGGTCACAGCGTATGAGCCATCGGAGTATAAAGAGTGGGGCCTTTGGCGATAACACACGAGGCATCTAGTGGCGCACATGACGGACCATCTGATTGCATACGAGGATTCCGACCGTAGTGCATGAGGACTCTGCTCGCGATTATAGAGTGAAAAAGCATAATAATATATATGAGTAAAGAAAAGGTTTCCGGCAATCCGTTTTTCTCAGACTACGGCACGCCGCACGACACTGTGCCCTTCCATCGCATTCGTTCCGAGCATTTCGAGGAGGCATTCCTCGAGGGCATTCGTCGCGATGAAGAGCAGATAGACAAGATTGTCAACAATCCGGCGAAGCCCACCTTCAAGAATACGCTGCTCACGCCTAAGGACCAGCCCGAAGGATACTACGATCTGTTGGATCGCGTGAGCACGGTGTTTTTCAATTTGCTCAGTGCCAACAGCAACCGTAAGATGCAGGCTTTGGCCGAGAAAATGCAGCCCTTGCTCACCAAGCACGCCAACGACGTGAAGCTCAACGAGGATTTGTTCAAGCGCATTAAGTATGTACACCGCTACAGTCGCGGCCTCACACCCGAGGAAAAACGCCTGTTAGACAACTGCTACGACGGGTTCGTGCGGAGCGGCGCCCTGCTCAATGATACCGAAAAAGAGCATTTGCGCACGCTCACCAACGAGGCCCCGATGCTCTCGTTGAAGTTTTCAAACAATCTGTTGCACGAGAACAAAGCCTTTACGCTACACATCACCGATGAGAAACAGCTCGATGGGCTGCCCGAAACAGCCGTGGATGCTGCCGCTCAGGCAGCGAAGGAACGCAAGACGGACGGCTGGATTTTCACGCTCGACGCCCCGTCTTACTCGCCGTTTATGACGTATTCCACACAGCGCGACCTGCGCGAGCGCCTCTATATGGCCCGCAACACGGTGTGTACACTCCCCAATAAGTGGAACAATTTCGACGTCTGCAAACGCCTGGTCAACCTGCGGCGTGAGGTGGCACAGCTGTTGGGCTACAAGACCTACGCCGATTTCGCACTCAAAAACCGCATGGCTTCGAATGTGAAAAACGTGTATAAGTTGCTCGATGACCTCATCGATGCCTACAAGCCCACGGCCGAGAAGGAATACGACGAGGTGGAACAGCTGGCCAAACGGCTGGAGGGCGACGACTTCGATATGCGTCCGTGGGATCTGTCTTACTATTCTCACAAGCTGCAGATGGAGAAATACAACATCGACGCCGAGATGATGCGTCCCTATCTTGAGCTTTCGCGCGTCATCGAGGGCGTGTTTGGCTTGGCCCATCGGTTGTATGGCATCACCTTCAAGGAGAACAAAAAGATCCCCGTCTATCATCCCGACGTGAAAGCCTACGAGGTGTTTGACAAGGACGGCAGCTATCTCGCGGTGTTTTATGCCGACTTTTATCCGCGCAAAGGCAAGCAATCGGGAGCATGGATGACCGAATTTCAAGGGCAATGCATCGACAGCAAGGGACGCAACATAAGGCCCCACGTGAGTGTGGTGATGAATCTCACGAAGCCCACATCCGAGCGGCCCGCCCTGCTCACACTGTCCGAGGTGGAGACCTTCCTCCACGAGTTTGGCCACGCCCTCCACGGCATCTTTGCCAACACGCGATTTGAGAGCCTCAGCGGCACCAACGTGTGGTGGGATTTCGTGGAATTGCCGTCCCAATTCATGGAGAATTATGCCGTGGAAAAGGACTTCCTGCGCACCTTTGCCTTCCACTATAAAACCGGCGAGCCCTTGCCCGACGAATACATCGAGCGCATTCGCAAAGGGCGCAACTTCTTGGCAGCCAATGGTTGTCTGCGGCAGGTGAGCTTTGGCCTCCTCGATATGGCCTATTACACTCGGCGCACGGAGTTCACCGATGACATATCCTCCTTTGAGCGGAAAGCGTGGCGCAAAGCCAAGTTGCAGCGGTCTAAGAAGCACCGCCCTCTGCCCACGTGCATGACCGTGCAGTTTTCTCACATCATGGCCGGCGGATATGCGGCCGGCTACTACAGCTATAAGTGGGCAGAAGTGCTCGATGCCGATGCCTTCAGCGTGTTCCAACAAGAGGGCATCTTCAATCCCGCCACGGCCCAACGCTTCCGCGACTGCATCCTGTCCAAGGGCGGCACGGAGCATCCCATGACACTCTACAAGCGCTTCAGAGGGAGCGAGCCCACCATCGACGCCCTACTCAAGAGAAACGGGATAGAGAAAACAAAACGCTGAGCGCCAACCGTGAGGCGCCGTGCGTGCGGCCGAAACCTCCGCCGGTCATAACGACAGCTCCCGCACGCGCCGCAATTCCCATCTCATGACATTGCACTCCATATTATCACACACATGGACAACAAGCAAGAACAATTAGACTCGCGCTATCTGCGCATGGCACGCATCTGGGCCGAAAACAGCTATTGCCGTCGCCGCCAGGTGGGCGCCCTCGTGGTGAAAGACCAAATGATCATCAGCGACGGGTATAATGGCACGCCGTCGGGCTTCGAGAACGTGTGCGAAGACGCCAACGACACCACCAAGCCCTACGTGCTTCACGCCGAAGCCAACGCCATCACCAAGTTGGCGCGCAGCTCAAACAACAGCAACGGCGCAACGCTCTACGTCACCGCGTCCCCCTGCATTGAGTGTGCCAAACTCATCATCCAGTCGGGCATCCGCCGCGTGGTCTATGGCGAGCGCTACCGTCTCGACGAAGGCCTCAACCTGCTCCGCCGCGCCGGCATCGAAACTATTTATCTCCATCCCGAAGACAACAGCAATGAATAGCAAGCACAATCGTTACATCCCCCTGCTGATGGGGCTCTGCGTGGCCATTGGAATTGTGATGGGCACCTTCTTCGCCAACCGTTTCTCGGGCAATCGCTTGAACATCATCAACAATGGTTCCAATCGCCTAAACAACCTGTTGCACATCATCGACGACCAGTATGTGGACCCCGTCAACATTGATTCGCTCGTGGATACAGCCATACCGCAGATCCTCGGCGACCTGGATCCGCACTCGGTGTACATTAGCGCGAAAGACGCCCAGACGGCGGCCGACGATTTGAAAGGCTCATTCTCGGGCGTTGGCATCGAGTTTGTCATCCGCGAAGACACCATCCACGTGCAAGGCATCATCAAGAACGGGCCGGCCGAGCGCGCCGGATTGCTGGCTGGCGACAAGATAGTGGAGATCGACGGCGCGCCGTTTGTGGGCAAGGAGGTCACCAACGAAGAAGCCATGCACCGCCTGAAAGGGCCCAAGGGCACCAAGGTGAAGGTGGGCGTGCTGCGCTACGGCGAGCAGAAAGTGCAGTCGTTTGAGGTGACACGCGGCGACATCCCCGTTTACAGCGTCACGTCCACCTACATGATAGACCGCCACACGGGCTACATCAAGATAAAGAGCTTCGGAGCCAACACCTACGCCGAGATGGTGATGGCCCTCGCAAAATTGTCGCAAGAAGAGGTGGAGGGGCTCATCATCGACCTTCGCGACAACACCGGCGGCTACTTGGAATCGGCCGTGCAAATCATCAACGAGTTCTTGCCCGCCAACAAACTCATCGTTTACACCGAGGGCCGGAAGTCTAAACGACAAGAGTATCGCAGCGACGGCCACGGCAGTTATCAAAAGATTCCGCTCGTGATTCTCATCAACGAGGGCTCGGCCTCGGCTGCCGAGATCTTTGCCGGCGCCATTCAAGACAACGACCGCGGCACCATCATCGGCCGCCGATCGTTTGGCAAAGGGCTGGTGCAGCAACAGCTCAGCTTCACCGATGGCAGCCTCATCCGCCTCACCATCGCCCGCTACTACACACCCTCGGGGCGCTGCATCCAGAAACCCTACACGCCCGGCGACGAGAAAAACTACGCCGGCGACCTGGTGGAGCGCTACGAGCACGGCGAATTCTTCTCGCAAGACAGCATCAAGCACACCGGCCCGGCCTACCACACGGGCAACGGGCGCGTGGTTTACGGTGGCGGCGGCATCACGCCCGACATCTTCGTCCCCGAAGACACGGCCGACATGACATCCTATTACCGTCAGGCCGCCATGAGCGGACTCATCATGCAATACGCATTTGCCTACACCGACGACAACCGTCCGAAGCTCAGCAGCTTCGAGTCGATGAAGTCGTTGAACGAGTATCTGACAAAGCAAAATCTTGTGGACAAATTCGCCACCTACGCAGACGGGCGCGGACTGAAGCGGCGCAACCTCATGATACAGAAGAGCCACAGACTGCTGGAGCGCTACATCAACAGCCGCATCATCTACAACATCATGGACGAGGCCGCGTGGACAGCCTACCTCAACCAAGACGACGAGGTGGTGCAGCGGGCGCTTAGCGTGCTCAACAGCGGCGACGCCTTCCCTCAAAAGCCCCAACCCACAGACACCAAGGAGGCCAAGCATGAATAAGCAAGACCTGCGTCGCTATGTGCGCATGATGAAAGACACCTGCACCGCCTCGCAGCTTGCCGAGATGTCGGCCGCAGCCATGCGCCAATTGTTCGCTCATCCGCGGGTGAAAGACGCTCGCACCATCCTAGCCTACTATTCGCTCGACGACGAGGTGGACACCCACGCACTCATCGACACCCTCGTGGCGCAGGGCAAAACGCTGCTGCTGCCCGCCGTGGTGAGCGAGACCGAGCTCGAGCTCCGCCGCTATGCCGGCGTTGCCGATCTGCGGCTCGGCCTGTTCAACATCATGGAGCCCGTGGGCGAAGTGTTCACCGACTACGATGCCATCGACACCGTGGTGGTGCCCGGCGTGGCCTTCGACAGTCGCAACCACCGGCTGGGCCGCGGCCGCGGATACTACGACCGACTGCTGCCCCGCCTCGGCCGAGCCTATCGCTTGGCCGTGTGCTTCCCCTTCCAGATGCTGCCCGGAGTGCCCGCCGACGACCACGATTGCAGCGTCGATGAGGTGATCACGGCCCGCATCGCCCGCGACGGCAGCGTGTTGCCCTAATGTTGACGCCTTAAAAATGTACGGCAAAAATTTGGAACTTTATCCGATGTTTCATATCTTTGCATAAGATTATGGCTCCCACGCCCGCCGGAAAAGAAATCCCCGCGCCACATCGGAGTCGCACATAGCGCTTGATTATTAACTAAAAACCCAATACCATGAAATTAGACGGACGTAGAGAAAGTAGCAACGTGGACGATCGCCGCGGCATGAGCGGCGGCACCGCTGCAGGTTTAGGCATCGGCGGCATCGTCATCATAGCCCTCATGACCTTCATGAGCGGCGGCAATCTGGGCGACGTGATCACCAATGTGGGCACGCAGATGGCACAGCAGAGCCAAAACGTATCCACGTCGGATCAACAGCAGCGCGAGTTCACAGAGGAAGAGCAACAGCTGGCCAAGTTCTCCAGCCAAGTGCTCGCTTCCACCGAAGACATCTGGTCTAAGGTCTTCGAAAGCATGGGCAAGACTTATCAGCCCCCCAAGATGGTGCTCTACACCAACGCAGTGCAGACCGCTTGCGGCCAGGGCACAGCTTCCGTGGGCCCCTTCTATTGCTCCGGCGACCAATGCCTCTACATCGACTTGTCCTTCTTCACCACCATGCGCAAGAGCCTCGGCATCAAGAACGAGGGCGACCTTGACTTCGCTTATGCCTACGTCATCGCTCACGAGGTGGGCCACCACGTGGAATATCTCCTCGGCACACTCGGCAAAGCCCACCAGCAGATGAATCAAGTGAGCAAGGTGCAAGCCAACAAGATCAGCGTGCGGCTCGAGCTCTTGGCCGACTACTACGCCGGCGTGTGGGGCCACTATGAGAACGAAACCTTCCAGTCTATCGATGAAAACGATCTGCTCGAGGCCATCGAAACCGCCAAGGTGATAGGCGACAACTACTTGCAAGAGAAGGCGCAGGGCTACTCCTCGCCCGAGTCGTTCACCCACGGCACATCGGCCCAGCGCATGAAATGGCTGAAGCTGGGACTGGAAACGGGCGACATGTCCACCACCACCTTCAACGTCAGCGAGAGCGATTTGTAAACTCGCACCCCATCACTTTAAACATCAGACCCTGCCGCCCTGCCGGTTGTGCGGCGCGCGGCGAGGCCTGATGTTTAAAGTTTCGTGTTTCAGGGCCGTGCCCGTCGCGCCGAAAGGCCCCACAGCCGCGGCCCTTCTGCACCACATACATCATCCACATCACCACATCCACCGTGCAAGATCTGCTGCACACCATCGTAGAACAGTCGTCCTGGCCCCTGCTCACCGCCTTTGTGCTGGGTTTTCTCGTGGCGCTCCACCCTTGCCCAATGGCCACCAACATCGCCGCCATGGGCTATCTGGGGCGCGATGTGGACAACCGGCGCCAAGTGTTTCTGGGGGGCCTGATCTACACGCTCGGCCGCACCATCAGCTACACCCTGCTCGGCGCCATCATCATTGCTGTGGTGCGCGGCGGCGCCCGCCATCTCGCCATCGGCGACGCCCTCTCCCAATGGGGCGAACGCCTGCTGGCCCCGATGCTCATCGCCATTGGCCTCTATCTGCTCTACAACGACCTGCTTCATCATCACGACCACGTTCCCCATCAGTCCTTCGGTGGCCGACGGGTGGGTCCCCTGCTGCTGGGCATTGTCTTTGCCTTGGCCTTCTGTCCCGAGAGCGGCATCGTCTATTTCGGCATGCTCATGCCCATGTCCGTAGAGTCGTCGATGGGCTATCTGCTCCCCGTGGCCTTCGCCGTGGGCACCGGCCTCCCCGTTGTTGTCATGGCGTGGGTCTTCGCCTTCAGCATCAGCTCCTTTGCCCGCCTCAATCGCGGCATGCAGCTCGTCAAAGCATGGCTCACACGCATTGTCGCCGTGCTTTTCATCCTCGCCGGCGTGTTTTGTCTCATCTTCTGAACGGCCCCGAGGGCGGCTCCGTCCGTTGCCCTTTCGCTGCCATCTTCCCATTCTTTTTTCTCTATCTTCCCGCCTTTCCTTCCCAATCTTCCCATCCTTCTTCTCTCATCTTCCCATTCTTGCATCGTTTGGGCGCCGCCCTTTCTCACTTCGAGCCCCGCGCTTCGCATCGTCAGCCATTGCCCTTCGAAGCGCAAACCACCAGTCTTTGAAGATTAAGTTAATAAAGTAATTAGATTAAGTTATTAAGGTAATATAATTAAGTTAATAACTTAATTGTCGCTATCCATTGGTTTGCGAACGCAAAGGCAATGGTTAGCGAACGCGAAACCATTGGTTTGGTCTCGCGAAAACAGTGGATGGCGAACGCGAAACTAAGGGATGGCGAGGGGGAGAATAGGGGGCGGCTATCGCTAAGCCAAGGGGTGGCGAGGGAGAGAAGGGGGGGCGGCTATCGCTAAGCCAAGGGGTGGCGAGGGAGAGAAGGGGGGGCGGCCATCGCTAAGCCAAGGGGTGGCGAGGGAGAGAATGGGGGGGCGGCCATCGCTAAGCCAAGGGATGGCGAGGGAGAGAATAGGGAACAGCTGTCGCGAAACTAAGGAATAGTTGTCGCGAGACTAAGGGATGGCGAAGGCGAAACCGGTGGCGGCTCGTGCGAAATCGGTGGAATCTGGAGGATCAGCGCCGCTTGTTGCGGCGTTTTTTGCGCGACTTGGCGCGACGATGGGCGCGCTGCTGCTCTTCGGAGAGCTCCATGTCGTGGTCGAGCCGGCCGCGCCAGAGGTATTTGCGGGTTTCGTGTACGAGGATGCCGCTCAAGAAGAGGAGCGAGAGCAGGTTGGGGATGGCCATGAGGGCGTTCATGCAGTCGGCGATGTTCCACACCACGCCGAGGTTCATGATGGAGCCGATGAAGACGGCGGCGATGTAGAGCACGCGATAGCCCACCGTCCACCGGCGCCCCTTGAGGTATTCCACGGCGCGCTCGCCATAGATTTCCCAGCCCAGGATGGTGGAGAAGGCGAAGGTGAGCAGGCCGAAGGTGAGCAGTGGCGCGCCAATGTAGGGGATTTTGGAGAAGGCCATTTTGGTGAGCGTGGCGCCGTTTTCGTAGCTGATGTCGGGATAGGCGATGACGGAGCTGACTATTACCAAGCCGGTGAGCGCGCAGATGACAACGGTGTCCCAGAAGGTGCCGCTGGAGGAGACGAGCGCCTGTCTGACGGGGTTGCGTGTTTGGGCGGCGGCGGCCACAATGGGGGCCGAGCCCATGCCCGACTCGTTGGAGAACAATCCGCGCGCAATGCCGTAGCGGGCGGCTATCATGACGGTGGTGCCGGCAAATCCGCCCCCGGCGGCTTGCGGGGTGAAGGCCGAGGTGCAGATGAGCTTTAGCGCGGGCCACACGTAGTGGCTGTTCATGATGAGGATGGCGATGCATCCGAGGATGTAGAACAGTGCCATGAAGGGCACAAACATGGTGCAGACGCGTGCGATGCTCTTGATGCCGCCGATGACCACCAGTCCGGCGAGCAGGGCCACCACGGCGCCGGTGATGGCGGGATGGATGCCGTAGGTTTCGTTGGTGAGTGTGGCGATGGCGTTGGCCTGCACGGTGTTGCCTATTCCGAAGGCGGCCACGGCGGTGAAGATGGCGAAGAGCACGGCCATTTTGCGCCAGCCGAGCCCGCGCTCGAGGGCATACATGGGCCCGCCGAGCAGGTGTCCCTCCTTGGTTTTCACGCGATATTTCACGGCGAGCAGGCCCTCGGCGTATTTGGTGGAAATGCCGAAGAGGCCGGTGAGCCAGCACCACAGCACGGCTCCGGGGCCGCCCAGTGCCACGGCGGTGGCCACGCCCACGATGTTGCCGGTGCCGATGGTGGCGGCGAGGGCGGTGGCGAGGGCTCCGAATTGGCTCACGTTGCCGTCGGCGTTTTTGTCGCGTTTCACCGACAGTTTGATGGCCTGCCAGAGATAGCGCTGCGGGAATCGGAGTCGGATGGTGAGGTAGAGGTGTGTGCCGAGCAGCAGAATGATCATGGGCCAGCCCCAGAGGAGGCTGCTGAAGTCGGCAAAAAATTGATTGATGGCGTCCACGGCGAATGACTTTAAACGTTAGACTTAGGTTTCTCCGTCGGTGGCTGTTCGAAACGTATTTGCACGTTGTCGTAGCCCATGGAGCGCATCAGCTGGCGGAATTGTGAGGTGGCGTTTTGTTGGGCGCTCTGCAGATTGCTCTCGTTGAGGCAGCGCGCTTTCATGCGGGCCACGGCGCGGCGATACATTTCTTCGCGGGCGCGGTCGCTCCAGGTGCCGCTCTCGTAGAACGATTGTGTGCGCGCTTCGTCGATGAAGTCTTCGTCGAGCAGTTCCACGGGTGGCAGTGTCACGATGACGGTGTCTTGGCTGCGTGTCACGAAATGGGGCTTCGCCTTGTGCATGTTTACGCCCAGGCGGAGCGTGCCATAGTAGATGCGGATAAGCTCGTCGTCGCTGAAGAGGCCGGGGCGCACCGTGTCGATGAGCTCTTCGTCGGCGATGGCGAGAAATTCCCATTCGCCGATCTGTTTCATCGATGCCACTTGTGTGGCTGTGGGCTCGATGGATTGGTTTACTTCGAGCGCGGCTTCGGTCTTGCTCACCATGCGCACGGCCAGATAGGCGATGCCGGCGATGAGCAGTATGATGGCGGTGATGATGATGAGTAGCCACTTGCCGATGCTGCCTATCACCTGGGATGCAGGCGCGTTGTAGGGCTTTTTGGCCTGGTTGTTGGGCGCACTGCCGGCGGTGTGCTGCTGCTCGGCCGATGCGCCGTTGATGTTTTCGCGGTTGTCGGGCATGGTGTTTGTCATCGCGCGGTGGATTTTTTGTCGAGGAGGGCCGGCAGGTCGTCGGTCGTAAACTTCTTGCGGAAGGTGATGGTGATGTCGCTCTGCTTGTAGCCCATCTGCTCTATCATGGGTATCAACACGTTGGCTGCGTTTTCGCGCGCCATGTCGATGATGCCCAGTCGCGGCACATCGCTCAAGATGGCGGCGCGCCCTTGTCGCTCGTAGTTGGCCATCTCCTCGTCGGAGAAGTTGCTTCTCACGATGCTCACCTGCTTCTTGATTTCGCGATGGTTGATGCGGCTCGATGTGAGTTCCACTTTCGGGTCGGGCAGAATCACCTCGATGCGCTGGCCCGAGCGGCGGATGTTCTTCTCTGAGAATGCGGAGAAGTCGATGTAGGCCTTCACGGTGGCGTCCATCGGGATGGCGATTTTGCGGTCGCCAAAGGGCAGTGTGATGTTGAATTCTTGGGCGAGGAGCGTGCCGCGCAACTTCATTTGGTCGTTGTGCGTCACTATTTTGTGCAGATGATATTCGGCCGTGTGCAATTTAGAACATTTCTTGATCTGCATCACCATCATGGGAATGGTGTCCACGGGCGCCGGCTCTTCCACCGCTTGGCTCTGCTTCTTGGAGCAGGCCGTGAGGAGGCAGAGCCCCACAAGGATGTAACAAACGATGTGCTTCATACCGATGCAAAGGTAGCACAATTTTGTCAAAAACGCACAAACAAACGGCGCTTTGTTTGTAGGCGTGGGAAAAAAGCGCTACATTTGCAAGCATGAAGAAGGTGCTCTACATCGTTTGCGGATGCAATGGGACGGGGGCTCAGCTATCATCGCCCATCTAAAATCGAAGCCTTATGGTTGAAATGGAAGGTTATAGTGAGGAAGAAAAGCGTCTTGCGGTGGGTATCAAGCTGGCCCGCTTGCGCATGCTTCGCGAGAAGGCGCTCCACAACAGGAGTATCGTGGTGGAGGATGCCGAGGGCAACATCAAGTATATTCCGGCCAAAGACCTTGTGGTCGATGCCGAAGAAGAGTACAGCCGACTGTTGGAGAGTGCGCCTTCGGTGAAGCGCATCCTAGGGTCGGGCGACACCGAAACGACAGAATCGTGAGAAAATACCAGTGGTTATGTCTTCTAATAAGCGTATGAAAAGAATGATCCTCGGGGTGGTGACTGTGGCGTTTTTCGTGATGACGGGAGCGGCACAACAGAGGCCGCAACAGCCGCCGAAGCGCCCCGACGAGACGAAAATGGTGGCGCAGCGCACCAGCGACATGGTGAAAACCTACGGTTTGAACAAGTTGCAAGCCGCGAAACTGTTGACGCTCAATAAGAAATATCCGCACGTCGCAATGGGGCCAGGAGGACCCGGCGGACGCCCACCCGGCAACCCGCCGAAAGATGGACAACGCCCGTCGATGCCGAAAGACGGGAAACAGGCCTCGAAGAACGACGGAATGCCACCGAAAGGGAAGGGCGGAACGCCTCCGCCGACGGCAGGCAACCGCCCGCCGGAGCCGCTCAAGGATGGGCACGGCCCCGGAGGGAAATGCGGCCTAGAGGCCGAACTCAAGGCCTATCGTGCGCAGCTGGCCAAGATAATGACGGCCACACAATATAAGAAATATATGGCCGACGAGAAGAAAAATCGGCCCCAACCCCCTCGAAAGAAATGAAAAAACACATTATGATTGCGCTGGCGGCGCTTGCTCTGCTGCCGTCGTGCAAAGAGAAGAAGGAGAACAATGTGATCATCGCGCCCAAACAAGAGGAACAAAAACCGGTGGGCCCGATGGTGATGCAAGACCTCAACAGCTCCAACGAAGTGCAGTGGATAGGCAAGACCTATCGGGTGGTGGTGAACAGAAAGGCCGACAGCTCGCTGCCGCAGCCCGAGCCTGAGCCCGGACGCAAGGCCTACGACAATCGCATCACCCTGAAGATAGTGCGCCCCGATGGGTCGGAATTCTTCAATCGCACGTTCACCAAGCAAGACTTTTCCGGCTATCTGGACGACAAGATGCGCCAGAGCGGCGTGCTGCTCGGCATTGTGCTCGACCGCGCCGACGGCGACAATCTCATCTTTGCCGCCAGCGTGGGCTCGCCCGATGCCTTGAGCGACGAATACATCCCCATGGTGCTCACCGTGAGTCGCATGGGTGCCGTGAGCATTCGCCGCGACAACACGATGGACACCGCCGCCGCGCCCGAGGAAGACGAGGACGGCGTGTGATATCGAGCATCGGCATCGTGCGCCGACAAGGATGCCCCGCAGACATCACTGTTATGCCGCGGGGCGATGGGGCGACTGCCGAAGGTGAACCCCTCGGACAATAACAAAAACGGCCGATGACGCTGATCATCGGCCGTTTTGTTGTTACAAAACGAGTTTAATATTCCATGACGGCGGGCAGATTTTTGGCTTGCTCAATCATCTTTTCCACTTCGACCAGCGCCGGCACGCGCCCCACGAGGTGCTTTTCGGCATTCACTTCTTCGAGCTTGGCCTGCAGATTTTCTGGCACGCGGTGCTTCAATTCTTTCACGGTGTCCACGCCCGAGGCTTCGAGCAGTTCGGAGAATTGCGGGCCCACGCCGTCGATGCGCATCAGGTCGGCATGGTTGGTCCAAGTAAGGATGAGCTTGCCGCTGATGCCCGTTTCCTCTTCGAGGGCTTTGCGGCCTGCCGGTTTGGCGCACTTTTCGAGCAGTGCATCGGTGTCCATAATGTTAGCGGCTTGCAGCTTTTCTGCGTAAACAGGGCCGATGCCCTCCACGTCAATGATTTTGTAGTTGCTCATGATGAATAGATTTTATGAGTTAAACATTCCGATAGTCGGGTGGTGCTGCCCTCTGCGGGCAGTGGTTTCATTGGCCAAAGATAGTCATTATTTTTGAAACGACCAACGCGCGGGCCAAAAAAGTGCAATCTTCTTCGATTCTGCCGTCAATGACGCGTCAACTGCGCACCAGTTTTTGGAACGAGTCTTCGTACTCTTTGGGGTGTTTGCCGATGAACACCACATTGAGCAAACAGTTGGCCACGAGCGCCGTGTCGTCGAGGTCCACGTCGCGGTCCTTGGTGACCTCCTTGCCCAAGAGCACTTCCCACGGAGCACTGAAACACGCATCTTGGGCACCGCAAAACGTGTCGCCCGTTTGCGGATCTTCCATCAGTTGATAGCGAATGTTCTTTTTCGAGGGTTGCGGCTGCAAGGCATAAAGCATGTTGAATGCGCGCAGAAACTCGTGCTTGTGGCGCTTGGCGTTGGGGTACATCACGCAGATTTCGGGGAAAAAGTCGTCGAAATCGAAGGTTTCCAGGAGCGTTTTCAGTTTCATGGGCAATGGGGAATGAGGAGTGATGTGTTGGATGGGGAACGGATGGCCGCGGCTGGTGCTATATTCCGATGGGGGAGGGGGCGCTCAAAACTCGGCGTCGAGCTCCACGGGACAATGGTCGCTGCCCGTGATGTCGGTGTGGATGATGGCCTGCCGCACATGGGGAAGCAGTCGCTCGGACACGAGGAAATAGTCGATGCGCCATCCCGAATTGCGCTCTCGTGCGCGGAATCGGTAGCTCCACCACGAATAGACCACCTCGTCGGGGTGCAGCGAGCGAAACGTATCTACGAATCCTTCGTTCAGCAGGGCGGTGAACTTGCCTCGCTCCTCGTCGGTAAATCCGGCGTTATGATGGTTGGATTGTGGATTCTTTAAGTCGATTTCGTTGTGCGCCACGTTCATATCGCCGCACACAATGACGGGTTTTCGGGCATCGAGCGTCTTGAGATAGCTGCGGAAGTCGTCCTCCCATGTCATGCGATAGTCCAGCCGGCGCAACTCGTCCTGAGTGTTGGGCGTGTAAACATTGACCAGATAGAAGTCGGCCATCTCCACAGTGATGACGCGTCCTTCGTGGTCGTGCTCTTCGATGCCCAGTCCGTAGGAGACGCTCTGCGGCTCGTGTCGGGTGAAAACGGCCGTGCCGCTGTATCCCTTTTTCTCGGCATAGTTCCAATAGCTGTGGTAGCCATCGAATTGCAAGTCAAGCTGACCGGCCTGCATTTTCGTTTCCTGCAGACAGAAAAAGTCGGCATCCAAGCGCTTGAAAATATCGCTGAAGCCTTTGCCTTGGCAGGCACGCAGGCCGTTAACGTTCCAAGAGACAAACTTCATTGCGGCAGATGTGCTGGGCACCGTTTTAGAATTTAGCCATCTTGATGGCCACCACGGCACACTCGTCGCCTTTGTTTCCTAGTCGCCCGCCGCTGCGATCCTTGGCTTGTTGCAGGTCGTTGGTGGTGAGCAGTCCGTAAACAATGGGGATGTCGTTGGTGGCGTTGAGTTGCGCAATGCCCTGCGTCACACCTTGACAGATGTAGTCGAAGTGGGGTGTTTCGCCGCGAATGACACTGCCCAGCACGATAATGGCGTCGTAGCGGTCGTTGTGAGTCATTTGATGGGCGCCGTAGATGAGCTCGAACGACCCAGGAACCGTCTTCACTATGATGTTCTCGGGCAATGCTCCGTGCTTCTTTAACGTGTTCACTGCGCCCTCAAGCAGCGCGCCCGTGATGTCGGGATTCCATTCGGCCACCACGATACCGAAACACATATTGCTGGCATCGGGCACTTGGGCCGCGTCGTAGTCGGAGAGGTTGTGCAATGCTGTTGCCATCGATGGTCGGTGTTATTTCAGACTGACGCGCTCGATATACTTGTCGATGGACGCTGCCACGGCCGACGACACATACTTCTCTTTGATCTCTTTGTAGAGCTTCAGCGCTTCGTCTTTCTTGCCTTGGCTTTCCAGTATTTCGCCGGCCTGCAGCAGGTAGTTTGGCGACAATGAGTTGTTGGCCCCTTCGGCAGCTTTGCTGTCGGCCATCTTTGCGGCCTTCTTCAATAGGTCAACAGCCTTATCAAGCTGGTTTACATGGGCATAAGCGTTGCCGAGTGCGCCCACGGCGGCTGGGCTGATCATGGCGTCGTCGGAGGGAGAAAATTTGTCGAGATAGTTGACGGCCTCTTGCCATTTGCCCAGATTGGCATAGCATAGTCCGGCATAGAGGTTGGCCAGATTGCCGGCATCGGTGTTGCTGTAGTCGCCGGCCAACTTGACGAAGCCCTTAAATCCGGTTTTGTCGCCATTGAGGGCTTGATCGAACTGCCTGTTGGCGAAATATTCTTGGCCCTTGGCAATGGCCGTGCTGGCCTCAGCCTCGCGGGGCTTAGCCACGTAGTTGTGATAGAAAAACACGCCTGCAATGATGAGAATAATTGCAGCCACTGCGATGAGGATGGGCTTCTGATACTTCACAAAGAAGGCCTCTTTCTTGTTGAGCGTCTCAACGGTCTGTTTCTTTTCTGTTGCCATTTTATTTATATATTTTCATTTTTGCATTCAGTGCATAAGGCGCTGCAAAGTTAGCGTTTTTAATCCGCATCATAAAATTTCCCGTTCACTTTTTTCGTATTTCTTCGCTTTTTGAAGTTTTTGCGCTAACTTTGCAAAGCGTTTCGCGCAATCTTGACACCACAAACGAAATGATACTGAAGAAGCTCACGGTGATCAACTATCGCAATATCAGGGAGGCAACGCTCGAATTGTCGCCCGGTATCAACTGTTTCATCGGAAGCAACGGCGAGGGGAAGACCAATCTGCTCGATGCTGTGTGCTATCTTTCGTTTTGTCGCAGCTCGCATGCCGTGCTCGATTCCCAGGTGATGAGGCACGACGCCGACTTCTTTGTGCTCGAAGGACTCTACGATAACGATGCAGGCGGCGAGGAACACGTCTATTGCGGCATGAAGCGCGGCACGAAGAAACACTTCAAACGCAACAAGAAGGAGTATCAGCGACTGTCGCAACACATCGGCCTGATACCGCTCATTCTCGTGTCGCCCGGAGATACGCGCCTCATCGAAGGCGGAAGCGAAGAGCGCCGGCGCCTGATGGATGTGGTGATTTCGCAATACGACCGCGGCTATATTGAATCGCTCAATAATTATAATAAGGCATTGACACAGCGCAACGCCATGTTGAAGATGGACGACGAACCCGACCCCGAACTGTTGGGCATCCTTGAGGAACAGATGGCCGCGTCGGGCGAAACCATCTACGCCAAGCGCCGTGCCTTCGTGGAAGAACTGGTGCCCGTCTTTCGCGAGATCTACGCAAACATCTCGGAAGACAAGGAAGCGGTGGCGCTCGACTATGTGTCGCACTGCAGCCGCGGGCCGCTGCTCGACGTGATACGCCGCGACCGTGCAAAGGATCGCGCCGTGGGCTACTCGCTTCACGGCATCCATCGCGACGACTTAGAGATGATGCTGGGCGACTATCCGATGAAGCGCGAGGGCAGCCAGGGACAGAACAAGACGTATGTGATTGCGCTGAAACTGGCGCAATTCGACTTCTTGCGCCGTGCCGCCGGCAACACCACGCCGCTGTTGTTGCTCGATGATATTTTCGACAAGCTCGATGCGCGCCGTGTGGAACAGATCGTGAAATTGGTGTCGGGCGATCGTTTCGGGCAGATTTTCATCACCGATACCAATCGCGATCATCTCGACCGCATCCTGCGGCACAGTCCTGCGGTCCACAAATTGTTTAACGTAACGAATGGTGACATCAGCGAAAAAGAGGCTGCTGATGTGCTGCAAACAGAAAAGGAGTAAACGATGTTCCGCCAAGAAGTGAAGCCATTGACCGATTTGGTGAAACGATTCCTACGCGATAACGGTTTGGAAACGCCTCTGCGACAGACGCGCGTGGTGGAGTCGTGGGATGCCGTGGTGGGGCCGGTGGTGGCGCGCTACACCGAGGAAAAATTCATTCGCAACCAGACGCTCTTTGTGAAAATAGGGAATCCTGCTTTGCGCGCCGACCTAGGCATGATGAAAACGCAGCTGGTGAACCGGCTCAATCAGGAGGCCGGCGCTTTCGTGATTTCCGACATCCGCATCTATTAGCCCTCTCCCTGTGATTATATTCCGGCGCCGTCGGTGAAGTCCATGCTGATGGCCTTTCCCTGAATGAGCGTGGTGTGGGGTGGCAGACTATTGGTCACCCACACGTTGCCGCCTATCACGGTGTCGTGTCCTATGGTGACGCGGCCCAGCACGGTGCTGTTGGAATAGATGGTGACACGGTCTTCGAGGATGGGATGGCGCGCCGCTTCTTGTTCGGCTGTCATGCCGCCCAACTTGAAGTTGCGCGCGCCGAGGGTAACGCCCTGGTAGAGTGTCACGTGATGACCAATGATGCACGTTTCGCCGATCACCACACCCGTGCCGTGATCGATGGAGAAATGTTCGCCGATTTCGGCGCCCGGATGAATGTCGATGCCCGTTTGCGAATGGGCTTGTTCGGTGATGATGCGCGGCATCACCGGCACCCCCATCTTCAACAAACGGTGGGCGATGCGATAGCTGATCATGGCCTGCACCACGGGATAGCTGAAGATCACTTCGCCATAGTTGTCAACGGCGGGGTCGTTGGCGAACATGGCTTCAACGTCGGAGAACAGCATACGCTGTATTTCGGGAACGCTATCGATGAGTCCCAGCGCCAGCTGCTTGGCCTCGCTCTTCACGTCGGCCGTGTCGCGCTCAGGGCTTTTATAGATGAGCGCCCGCGCTATTTGTTGCTTCAACAGCGTGAAGGCGTCTTCCAGATTCACACCGATGGTGTAGGAGCGCACCTCGCGGTCGGCCTTCCGCTCGTCGAAAAAGCCGTGGAATATCACGCGCTTCAACAAGTCGATGATGGTTTGCAGCGCGTCGGGCGACGGCAGTGGCGCGTCGTTTGCGGGCATCATCTGCTTCAGGCGCGGCGCTGTGGCCGTGAGCACCTTCACGTTGCGCAACAGCACATCGGCGGTTTCGTCGTGTCCGGTCAATTTCCTCATGTCAAAATTTCTCTCTTTTGTGTCCATAGTTTTACAATATCTGCAACTTCAGTCCGAACGATAAGCCTAAGATGTCTTGCAGTTTCACAACCTTGCTCTGCGTCATGGCGCGGATGTAGAGGTCGCATGTGCTCACCTCGTAGAACAGACTCACGCCCTTCACAAACTTCTGCTTGTTGTAAGGAATCATCTTCGTGAGTCGCTGCCCCACGAATACGTTGAGGCGAAATCGCGTGGAGAGCAACTTGTAGTAGTCGTCGGGATAGCGGCCCGGCTGGCTTCTCCAAAACTCATGCCCGTACACTGTGTTGACATAGAGCCCGCACGTGAGCAGCTCCGACACCCATCCGTCGCGATAGTGGTGGCGAAATGGCACATAAGTTTCCTTCAGCGTGGTGGTGAGTTTTGGCCGCGAACTGTGATATTTCGGAATGAATCCCATCATCAGCGACGTTTCCCATTGTCTGTGTCGCCCGTAGCTCCAGCCTATGCCGGCCGACACCACGCCCATGTTGCCTGCGTTTTGCACAATGAGATGCGTGGGGATGAGCGCTCCCCAACTCTTGCGATAGCGAAACATGCGCCGGTCATATTTAGTGTCCTGCCCGTTGGGAGCGATGTTGATGCTGTCGGGCATGGCAACGACCAGTGCGTCGTTGGTGAGCGATGAGGCCTGCGCGGGCATCGCTCCGGCGGCGCACATCAGCAAGCTAGAAATAAACCACCTCATAGTCGTAGCCCTCCCGTGTGATGGTGAATACGTAGTAGTTGCGGTCTTCGGCGCAGTCCACGCTATAGTAGATCAGTCCGTCATCGAACAAATCAAGCTGCTCAAGTCTGTGATTGTGCCCGTAAACGCAAAACATCAGCCCTGGAAAGAAGTTGATATAATGCTCAAACACCTTCGCCACATTGTTGTTGAACACTTCGCAATACGGCGGAGCATGCATCACCACAATGGTGCGATGGTATAGCGCACTGTCCTCCGCGACGCTTCGTTCCAGAAAGTCGAAATCTGGCACCGACGCCACATAAGAATACTCAATGGCGTTGGTGTTCACGCAAACAAACTTGATGCTGTCGGCGATAAACGTGAAATCCACATCGCCAAACATCTCTTCATACACCTCGTTGCCCGTGCCCAAGAAGTCGTGATTCCCTATCAGTGCCACGTAGGGCACCTGCAGATTGTTCAGTATGTCGCGCGACCAGGCAAACTCCTTCGTGGTTCCCGTGTCGGTCAGGTCGCCGCAATGCACCACAAAATCAATGTCCGGCTTCTTGTTCAAGTCGTCCACCATATCCTCAAAGTCGCCCAGCCACAGATGCGTGTCGGCGATGAAGGCCACGCGCAGCGTGTCTTTCCCAGCGCACTGCTCCTCGATGAGCGCGATGTTTTTCGCATTGAGCTCCGTCTCGCCGCCGAATTGCGTGTCATACGGATGCGTGTCAAAAAATCCCTCACAGCCTGCCAGTGCCAGGGCCGCCATTGTCGCCACGGCTGCCGCCCAAAGGGTTGGTTTCGTCGTCGTCTTCATTCTTGCAGTCCTTTTTCGGTTTCTCGCCGTCCGCCGTCATGTAGGGCGTCAGCAGTTGTGTGAGCGCCACAAATCGGGCAATCGTCAGTTGCTCCGGCCGCATCGTCATCAGTTCGTGCCCTTGTATGCTCTCCGGCACCCCGTGGGGCAGCAGTTGTTTGAGCGACACCCGCAGCATCTTGCGTCGCTGGTTGAACACCGTCTTCACCACGCGGCGGAACAATCCCTCGTCGCATCCCAGCGCGTCCACCCCATTGCGCGTCATTCTGATCACGGCGCTCTTCACTTTGGGGGGCGGGTTAAACACGTTCTCGTCCACCGTAAACAGGTATTCCACGTCATACCACGCCTGCGTTAGCACACTCAATATGCCGTAGGCCTTCGTGCCCGGTGCCGACGCCATGCGCAGCGCCACCTCGCGCTGAATCATTCCCGTGCAGCAGGGGATGAGCTCCCTATTGTCGAGCATCTTGAAAAATATCTGGGATGAGATGTCGTAAGGGTAGTTGCCCGTCAGCACAAACGGCCGTCCGCCAAACGCAGCGTGCAGGTCCATGCGCAGAAAATCGGCGCCCAGGATGTTCTCCTTCAGCTGCGGGAAAGTGGCATGCAGGTAGGCCACGCTCTCGCGGTCAATCTCCACCACCTTCACCTCCCTGCCTTTTGTCAGCAGAAATTGCGTCAGCACGCCCATCCCGGGGCCCACCTCCAGTATGGGCAGCCCCTCGCAGGCGTCCACCGTGTCGGCGATGGCGCGGGCCACATTCAGGTCTGTCAGAAAGTGCTGCCCCAGATTTTTCTTTGCTCTCACCGGTCTCATCTCGCGTTGCGGCCCGCCGTTTGTGATGCTAAGCCTTTGCAAAACTACTACTTTTTCCCGAATACACCAAATATATGCAGCAACGGGGGAGTGAAAAGGCGGCGCGCGGCATGTCCTCAGTGGCGGCGCGGGCGCACTGCCGTCACAGCCCCGCCACGCGTGCCACACGCCACAACATGCTCATCCCACGGGCGACCTCCCACCGAGGTTGCCCGTTTTTCATCCCTTCTCCGTAACCGAAAAAAAGAACAATCCGCAGCGAAAGCGGCGGAATGCACTGTACGGATTTTTCCTCCATCTAGATGTTAAAATGGAAATCCAGCACACTTTCACCGACGTTTTGGCGCTCCGTTTTTGCAAAAATCTCGCCCTTCCATTTCGCATCCCTTAGCCTTCCACGCGCTATCCACTGGTTTTGCACGCGCTATCCCTTAGTTTTCGACGCGCTATCCAATGGTTTCGAACTCGCTATCCATTGACGGCGCGATGCAAAACCAATGGATAGCGCGTGCAAAACCATTGAAATGAAAACGAAAGTCTAACGCACTGAAA
>Ga0065711_1000322_pt1 | contig 73003 bp, 43 predicted proteins | sample Hoacrofraction12_FD_59098 | JGI IMG/M metagenome (GOLD analysis project Ga0065711, IMG submission 59098) | Hoatzin crop microbial communities from Cojedes, Venezuela - Epithelial fraction 12 v2 (version 2) | ecosystem: Host-associated > Birds > Digestive system > Esophagus > Crop | place... | reverse complement strand
GGAAGGAAGGAAGGAAGGAAGGAAGGAAGGAAGGAAGGAAGGAAGGAAGGAAGGAAGGAAGGAACTGGCTACAGAGTCAGGGCAGTGCTGGCAGTAACCTGGCAGCAATTGTCGATAAATTCATGAAAATACTTGGCTGACTGAGTCAAAGAACACCTGGAGGATCCAGAAAAAACTTCAGTTTGCTTCATGTAGAAGAAACCACGAGCTATGAAAGGAACCTGATGTTGACAAAATAAGGCTGGTAGCCACAGGACAGGAGCCATCACCCTGCTATCAGCAGTGATACAAACAAGAGTGATCCAGGGAGCTGCATAGTGAAAGAACACTGACATCTAACATGATGTAGCAGTAAAGGAGCCAGAAGAGAGTAAAACTATTTTTCAGTGATGAGCCACTAACCTTTAAATCCCTTGAGTCTCCCTCCATTGTTTTTTCAGCTTTCACAAAAAACACTTCATCAACAATAACCACTGTAAAGAGATGTGGTAAAGAACTTAGCAAGGACAGCACATGTTGCAAAAAAGAAAGTGGAAAAATAAGTCAATCTGTTGGCATGTGCTGGGATGCTACCAGCAGCTATGCTTGACATAGATTTCTTAATAGAGAGAAAACTTAGTTTTCAAAACAAGGAGAGTTCTGACGTTTTAAGTGTATAATCTTCATTGACCTTGTCATAACAGGACAATGGAAAACAGAGAATCAGAAAAGGGAGCTAGTTCATTTATGATGTTCCTTCTATCCTTGCATGAAAGTCGTCACCCCAGTCAACTCATTGCCTTCTCTGCTTCTCCCTGAACTTCTTTAATCGTCTTTGACAACTTCACCTTTCATCACAGAGCTCTCTGTCACTTGGATTGCTCAAGCAGATCAAACCTGTCTGAGGGAAGTTTCCTCCTTTTCCTTCACCTTACCTACAGAACAATCAGGAATGCAAAGCCTGAATGAACTCCAGTGTCATACCTTCAAAATAACATGGGTCACTTGAGAGCTAAGTGCCTTTGTCGCTGTTTTAGTCTTGTTGCAGTGAAGTTTTATGCAGCTTTGTATCAAGTTATTTCTGTGCCTGTATAATCCCCTTACCTCTGACTTCACAACAAAGGCTTTGAGAAGAACAGAAACTCTTTTTGACACAGAATGCCACAAAGAGACAGAGAATTTGGCAGAGTTTTGCAGAGATGTGTTCTCGGTGCCCTGCAATATTTAGACCTGCGGCAGCATAATTTGCCTTAGGAAAGTATTCTTTCACAGTGTTTTGTTTGGAATAAGGTCTTCAGAGGACCATAGTGACCCTTGTAACTCTGTGCTACAGGTTTCTAAGCAGAAGGGCAAGGCTGTTGCTTGTGTGAAACACTCTTCTGCCTCTGCCAGTTATGAGTCAGTCCTGTTCTGTTTGAAGTAGCGAGTTGTGGTTTAAACCCGGCCAGCAGCTCAGCCCCACACAGCCACTCGCTCACTCTCCTCCAGTGGGACAGGAGAGAGAATGGAAGAGTAAAATTGCGAGAACTTGTGGGTTGAGATAAAGACAGTTTAATAAGTAAATCACAAGTTGGAGTCTCAAGCAGAGTAGAATAAGGAATTCATTCACTGCTTCCCATTCGCAGGCAGGTGTTCAGCCATCTCCAGGAAACCAGGGCTCCATCACCTGTAATTGCTACTTGGGAAGACAGATGCCATCACTCCGCATGTTGCCTCTTCCTCCTCTTTTCCTTAAGCTTTTTATCACTGACCACAATGTCATATGGCATGGAGTATCCCTTTGGTCAGTTGGGATCAGCTGTCCCGGCTGTGTCCCATCCCACCTTCTTGTGCACCCCCAGCCCACTCGCTGGTGGGGCAGTGTGAGAAACACAAAAGGCCTTGTTGCTGTGTAAGCACTGCTCAGCAATAACTAAAACATAAGTGTATTATCAGCACTCTTTTGGTTATCAGTCCAAAACATAGTACCATATAAGGTACTATGCAGAAAATTAACCCAGCCAAAACCAGTACATCAGTGTAAAGAAATTGTATTTGCTTCAGCTATAGGAAGTATGATCAATTTTTAAAACAAAACAAAAAAAAGAAATCCTGAGCAAAAACTATCAGTAAAGCTGAAACAAGAAAATAAGGATTGCACCAGGTGGATCTTTAGTCTCCTAAAATACCTAAGCCACCTTGAAGGAAGAGAAAAAGTGACAAACTGTGCCATTAAATTTCCATCCAGAATTGGGCTCCCTCTTTGCTTTTACAGATGGAGCTTCAAATTTGAAGTCATCTATAGACTTTTCACATGTATTTTTAGTATGTACTATACTATTATAGACTACAGTTGTACTTGTTACCAAAGACAGCCATTAAGTATCTTAAAATATACCCAGAAAGGGGGAGAAATAAGACATGTATAACTTTTGGAGGTTTGTATTTTTGTGCTTACTGTTCTTTTATACGTAAATGCGTTGTTACAAATGAGTGCTTCCTCAAGGAGAGACACAAAAATTCTTTTTGTTTATATAGAAAATGATTGCTCACTTCTTTTGTTCTAGTTTTTACCTCTGCTTTACAGAAACAACACTTAGCTGATTTGAACTTGCAGGAAACTTCACTAAGTGAAAGTGGAGAAGCAGATCGTATATTCCTGGTTTGGCTCCCACTACTGTATCTCACTTTCAGCGGGGACACTAGGAAGAGTAAAGGGCCTGTACTTCCTCATTTATTGAATGAAAGAAGCTGAAGTTTCTGAGGCAAGACCTTAAAATGCTCATGCAGAAGAGAATTAAATACTGTCATCTTTTTCCCGTGACTCTTAAGAGACTTGATGTTAATACAGCTCAGGCAGTTTAGCAGGATCAACACTGGAACAAAGTGTATTTTTGCAAATTTGGGTTAAGATACACTGGCAGAAGTCCACAGCATGAACCTCACCTAGCATCTATTCCTACAGCTATCTAAAGTCTTACCATGTTCCATTGGAGCAGCATTCCTTTTCAAAGTTGTTATTTGTAGGAAATTATATTTATTACATCCTCTTGGGAGTTATTTAACAGGTATTAGCTACTCACTGAAGCAGAATTATTCAAAAGAAACAGATAGGTTTCATGTTTTGACATTGTTTGCAGTCTTTAAAGGAAGGTTGATCTTTATTGCATAATTCATCTCTCCAGAAAAATCTCCTAGCTCCCTCCTTTGTAGCAACAAAGCAGTGAAAAATCAAGTAATACATGCTCAACTGATGTAAAAGGAGATATCAAAATGATAAGCCTGAATACATAAAAATATTTGAAATCCATTCCTTTAGATTCTAAAAAGCTTTGGAGTAATTTAAGAAATAAATCCTAACTTGCTCCATAGGTTTTATCACTACTGATTTTTCTAAGAAAAAGGTAACACAAGACTGTACTCCTTCAGTGGTAAAATCCTTTTAAATAAACAGCACTTCCCCATTTGTGCTCCTACAGAAGAGCTGTCTTAGATGCACAGACAGAAACCTCCGTATCTTTAAAAGTTTCACATATATCTCTTTCAGAGTATAAGAGAGTTACTGGATGGAAATGTTTTATTCCTGGTAGCTACATAAGAAAATAATGCAATACGACAGCTGTGAGCCTCTTCCTCTGGCATTTTGGATCAATTCAACTGGGTATTGTTATGGTTTGGCTGTGGCCTGCAACAAAAGTGGCACGCGGCCGCCCCTCCCCCCGCCGGGGTGCGGAGGAGAACAGAAAGAAACAGGCAGAAACTGGTGGGTCGGGATAAGGGCAGTTTAACAGAACAGCAAACAAAGGGAACAGGAACAACAATGATACAGATAAGGGGAAAACACAACACAAACAGCAGGAACGGACAGAGCTGCTCTCACCGACCGCCACCGAACGCTCCCGAGCCACAAGTGAGTTCCCGTCTCCCAGCTCCCCCCCACCAGAACCCAGCATGATGGCACATGGTATGGAATACCCTGCTCTGTTTGTCAGCTGGGGTCAGCCCGCCCGGCTTTGCCCCTTCCTGGATTCCGGTGAAAATTAACCCTCTCCTGGCCGAACCCAGGACAGGTATGGAAAATTCGCACTCACATCCAGAGTTCAAGTCTGTAAAAAAAGATCCGAACTGATTTTTCCTTTTGGCAGCTGCTGTTCAGATGTTTCAGTGATTGTTCTGAGGCAAATAAAGCTTTTCAGTTACAAAAGTGCTTATCAAAACATGGAATGAGTTACAGCAATAGCTCATGAAGGAGGAAACTGCTACATGAGACCCAATCATTTGGCCAGCTACAGAAGAAATAATTTTGGATCTTGTAGAGCTGGTGAAAAGCCGGTAAGTGCAGCAAAAAGGAAAAAATCATGCCTTCCATTTTAAAAAATAGTGAAGCTTCATAAAAGTACATTTGAAGCTGCAAATATAATGGAAAATATACTAAATTATCACTTTTACCCATTTTTGAGAAAGGCTTTTGCAGTGGCAGAACTGTCCTGTACTGCTAAAGCCAAACCATTCTGTAAAAGTGTGTAGGCTTCAATGGCCTTTGTATGGGAACATTTCTGAAGCCAAGGGGTCCCTGGTCACTTCAGAAGGCCGGGGGAAATGACAGGCAGAGCTTGAGACCTCAGTCAGAAACCTTGACACAGTCACATTTCATAAAAATGGGTTACAAAGCACAACACATTTCAGAACATTAAAAATCTCATAAAGTATGTTTGTCCTGCTGTGGACGTTCATTTGACTGTGAAGAAGCAGACTTCATCCTGTTCCAGTGAGGAATACACTACAACACAGGCTACAGACAAATGCTGCAAGATGAGGGGAAAACTCTTCAGAGTATATCAGGTAACAGCAGCAACTACTTCCTGGGAACTTTTTTCTTTTTATCAGCTCTATTCTACCTATGCTACTTTTGAAGTAACTGCAGTGGACTATGTGAGGGCTTCAGGAGCATCCACAGCAAATCTAGGTTAGGAGAATGAGAAGACTAAATTTAGTACATTATCTGAGGTGAAAAAACATTCTGGCGTGGCCAGGCTCACCTTGGAACCACCAGGATGCACAAGAAGGCCTTCGTGGTCAACGTCCTAAAGACACAGACATCCCAAATAGTGCAGCAGTAGACATGAGACAAAAATAAGCAGCTTACCCGTGCAACTGGTTGACGGGCAGAGTGTGCTGTTTCCTTTTTCAGGATGAGAGAAAAGCAAGGTCAGTTTACTGACCATGAAGAGGTGCAAGGGATGTCAGGGTCCCTTTCTATGATCTCAAATGTCTTGTCACTAAAGCCCCTGTGGCCACCCTTTTTTAGCAGGTCTTGTGTCGTGGGTGTCTCTCTGAAGCTGTCACTTTGACAGACAGCCGTGCCTGCAGCGGCCTTGCCACTCTGTTCAGCTGTCGCGCAACCCTGTGTAATTCCCTTCTGCACCCTATGACTATTTTCACAAACTCTTATGTCCCAGTTGCCTTAATCCCACACTTCAGTGGTTATTTCTCAGACAGACTATGACTTAACTCTTTTATTCTTTCCCCTCAAACCAATCCATCTACTTCCTAAGACAATTCCAACGTGTTAGACTCTCTGCTGTTGAGCGCTCAGAGAATAATCATGAGGCTGATAAATTCTGGAAAGTTTTTTTCCAAAGCACAAAGGCAACAGAACAGACAAAGGCACGAACCTTAGGGGAGAAAGAATCTGCTAAGCAGGTCTGTGGAGAACAATAACATTGTTTTAATTAAATTGTGATCCTGCCCTATAAACTGTAGCACAAGAGGCTGGCAGAGGCAGCAGCAAAGTTTGTATTTTTTCCTCCAGTTGTGAAAGTTCTTTAATTACTAATTGAAAAGTATTAAAACCTTAAGTCCCAATTATTACTATCCCTGCATTGGCTCATACATGGCAATGGTTCAGATATGAATTATTCTGTGTTTATATCACATAAAGCAGGAGGGTGAGGACTGCAGTTACAACATTTACTAAAATATTGTTATTACAATCCTAATCCTGATCCCAGTTTCCAGGCCAATTAGTCTGGTGGCACTGGATGGATAAAGTCGAGCAATAGGAAGAAATGTTCAGATCAGTGCTTTTGAGCTAGTTGCTTGGTCGTAACTGGGTAAAATCACAGAATCACAGAATCACAAAATAGTAGGGGTTGGAAGGGACCTCTGTGGGTCATCTAGTCCAACCCCCCTGCCAAAGCAGGGTCACCTACAGCAGGCTGCACAGGACATTGTCCAGGCGGGTCTTGAATATCTCTGGAGAAGGAGACTCCACAACCTTCCTGGGCAGCCTGTTCCAGGGCTCCGTCACTCTCAGAGGGAAGAAGTTCTTCCTCATGTTCAGACAGAACTTCCCATGCTTCAGTTTGTGCCCGTTGCCCCTTGTCCTGTCGCTGAGCACCACTGAAAAGAGCTTGGCCCCATCCTCCTGACAGCCACCCTTCAGATATTTATAAGCATTTATTAGGTCCCCTCTCAGCCTTCTCCAGGCTGAACAAGCCCAGCTCCCTCAGCCTTTCCTCATAGGACAGATGCTCCATTCCCCTCATCATCCTCGCAGCCCTCCTCTGGACTCTCTCCAGTAGTTCCTCATCTTTCTTGAACTGGGGAGCCCAGAACTGGACACAAAATTACCTCCCACAGAGTCTTACACTAAGAAAGAGGGCAGTGCTTCTCATTTCTGTTCTCCCTCACTAGGGGAATGCATGAATACGAGATGACTGGAACAAAAGAGACTCAATCACAGGTTTTTCCTTTGTCTTTCTGCGGGTGCCTTCATCCCCCTATGGCCAGGCTGCAACCTTCAGTCTAGGCCACAAAGGAGGAGAAAAATCTCGCTTTATATACAATTGGCCCACAAGTTGTTTAACTGAAATAAGTAGAATAATACACAACATGAAGTATCCCCCAGCAGGATTCAAACAATCTGCCTCTTCAGCTCTCCATTCATTTGAAAAGCCTATGACATTTCCAGGAAATCTGTTGTTGGATTAAGAGGAGTATATTCAGTTATTTTATGTCTAATGGCATTCTACAGCTGAAATTGTCTTTGGGAAATTCCTACCCTACATTTACCGCATTTCCACTCACTTTCAGTTTGAGAAAAAAAGGCTGAGGCTTAATGGTTATTTTCATTCATTCTCTTTTAAGTCCATTAGGAGAAAAAAAATTAAATCAGAATAACACTGCACTAAGCATTTGCAAGAAACAGTCATTTGGGGGAAGAATATCTCCAGAGTCCTCAGTAATGACTGGCTTTTATTTTGTCGCCTAATCATAGGTTATAGAATGATGTATCTAAAATGAAGATCAGTATAATACCATTCATACAACTGGCAATTAATCAGGCCCTTTAATGTTTTCCCTGTCTTTCATATTGCCTAGAAGAAAAAACATGTAGCATCAGAGGACATCTGGAACATGTTTTTCATTCCAAACATCCTGCCTGCTGCATAAAGATTCATGAAGCTTATTTATACATTTGCCAACCAACTTCTTAGCCAGAGTCTTTGTATCACACCACCCCTCACTGCTCCTCCCTGTGCTAAAGCCACAAAAAGTCAAGGTGTTGGTAATTCCTAATGGCCCTACAATCCCTGCTCTGCAGACAGAGATGTAGGCAAAACAGTCTGCATCAGGGGAACTCAAAAGAGCTTTAAGAAAAACTCGAAGTAAAATCTAAGTAAATAGAAACTTGCACTGTACGAGCACTAGCAAGTAAAGACATCTGTTTGAAAATAATTCTTAACCAGCTAGGTCATGGGGCCACTGAAACAGTATCCAGGCATCACAGATGTTAGTATTGAACAGGAATTTCTGCTCAAACCAAGTTAAATGTTAAACCTACACTTGCAAACTTCAGAACTGCTCTAGAACCCGGAATTAAATACTTCTACTTATTTCTCAGTTTATCCCAAATATGTTCTTCCATCCCAATCACGAATTATTCTATCATTTATCTTTTACCATTTTATTTACATGGTTTATCATCCTGATGGTTGAATGGATGCCTAAAATGACAGCTTATCCTTTTATTGTGGGAAATTAAAAATTAACATTGACAGGCATGAATTTGAGGTGATTTTTATTATTCCCTTGCATTTTACCTCCTCCAAATTTTGTAATTCAATGCTACTTATACTAAATACTTTAGAGGCAGCAAAAATACAGAAAAAAACAAAGATCTGGATGATTAGAGATGCAGTAACCATAATCAACACACAGCTAAATAAGGTTAATCACGATTGATTCAAATAAGGTTAAACAATTCCCAGAAATTAGCTGACGAATTAAATGTGCCATGTCACTTCTAGATCTGAATAAATTAATTTTAACATAAATTATTCCATGAGCTTAATTCTTCTTTCTGTTTTTTTATCAATTAATTATACCCTCAACACTTCTCAGTTGAAACAAGATTTTGTACAAAGCTACTTCACAGTTAAGGATGTTCACTTGTACTGTGATTTCTGATTCAGTTCTTGCATTAACCTTGTACGATTCTGATGTTCTGGCCTTAACCTGGTCTCATGGAAGCGTCTCGCGTGAACCTCCACATCTATACACATAGGCAAACTTCTTTTGGACCATATTAATTTACACCTTACAAAGAACAGAGTTATCAGTATTTGTTAGCTTTCTTGGGAAAGAGACATGAACATTTGCTAACTTTCCGTGAAACTTCATTCAACATTTTAAGACCAGAACAGATTAACATGATTGATGAGTCTGACTTGCATAATAAAGAACACAAAAATCTTAGCCTGTGATTTCTGCATCAAAATCATTTAGATATTAAATCCTCACCATTAATAATTCAGTTTCAGCAAGTTCTTGCCACAGCTGTTTTCACAGCCTCCCAATTGGTTATGTTAATACAATGGTGACACCAGACATGAAAATTCACATTTCCACAAATCTGATGAAAAATTTACTCCATTGGTAGTATCTACACGATCCCTTTACTTATCTTCTCTTGCTTAATTCTAGCTCCAAAGTGAAATACATGCACACTGTATGAAGAAGGGGCAGAGATCAATGACACTTTGCAAAAATAAATGACATGAAGAGTCATCTAATACCATTAGGCACTTAAATCTGTCAAGTACAGAATATGGAGACAATGATCCCGCTGAGCAATTTACTCAGGGTGCATCTACCCCTTGCACTGGGCCACACGGTGCGGAGATCTCTGAAGCAGCCCTAAACAAGCTGGTGCCAAGACTGTAGGAAGCATTACAGGCACTGACATTGCTGTCAGCAGCTGGCTGGTACACTTTGCCCAAACACCGTATTTAGGGGGCTAGATTATCTGAGAGCGCCAAGTCAGTCCTTGTGCTATACTTTCCTTTGTTATGCAGGGATATTGGGTCTGATCGTGGGATGTCTAGCACTGTCCTCTTACCCCAGGGTCATCAAGTATGTAAACAGTCCTGCAGGTTTCAGAAAGACAGTTTGCGCTTGTAAAGAGCAGGCTGTTCTTATGTATTTGCTTGAATTGGAGACTAAATCAAGAATGCTGCCATAAAGTTAATGAACAGCAGGTGCCAGTCAGCTACAGATCTTTTCAAAGGAAAAACTGCAAACTGAAAACGATGCCCTCAAACCATCTGATTGCAGATAGACTAAGGGGATTTTAGACCAGATGGCTACATATAGGGTGAGTAATCAAAGACAGCAGCCTTAGAAAAACTAAGGTATTTTAAAAAGCTTTACTTGTTTTCATCCATCACTGATTATCTTTTTCCCACAGGATGAACTCATTTTAAATTTACTCTGTTTCTGCGGTACAGAGGAATGTGTTGCTGCAGGAGGCACGAGCAGTGCTTACCACTGGCTGCTATGGAAGTCCATGGTTGCTGAAGGAAGAAGTTGTTCATGGACCCCTAAGACTACTAGACTAGAGCAGCAGATTGGTGAAAGAGTAAAACTGGAAAGAAAACCATTATAACTGCAACAAAAAAAAATGCTTGACCTGCAGCACAAGCAATACAAACCAGCGGGAGAGGGTTACTAACAGCTAACCAGCAATAGACCTAATGCCTCCAACAAACTGGGAGTCAAATATGCCTTAGCAGAGAAGTAGAAAATACTTTTAAGGGATTCCTACCCTAAACACAAAAAATAATTTCTGTAGAATAACAATTGCTTCCATTGGTTTTACAAATACCTCAAGTTGCAGAAAAATATTACCTTAAAACTGTGGATGTCATTAACAAATCTCCATCTAATTTCTGTGTATTTGCGCATTTCAAGAGCAAGAAATTGCGTTTCATATTCTAACTTCCTTTTTTTATGGAGAACTTTCTCAGAAAACAACAGGGAGAAGTTGACACAAGTTTCTGGGTTTGCCTTGTTTGTGGTTTTGCCAAGGCATTTGCATAACAATTTACATTTTTAGACTACAATCGTTGTTTCTAAGCCCTTGAACTACAGTCTGAGCATGCTTCCCTCTGGAACTACTGAGCCCCACACTACAGAGGTTCTGGACCTGTTACAAACATGCCACCCACAGGCCACTGGCCACAGCCCAGAAACTAGGAAAAAAAAAAAAAAAAAGGAATACATCTAATAGTCTTTATCACCTGAGGGAGCAATTTCATCAGCACACACTGCACTAACTTCTGAATACTTCCTCCTGTGCTCTCCTTGTGTCTGAGCTTCAGGGGTGAGGAAGAAGATTCAGGGCTGGAAACCTGCTTTTTGAGAGGAGGAAATGCCCTGCCTGCCCTCGAAGCCCAGTGGGGACTCCAAAGTCATGGCTGGTACCACAGCACGGGGCACAACCATTTTTCTCAGGTCTGGTACAGGAGGACACTAAGCTTGGAACTATCCTACCACCCCATGTTACACCATGGATGTTTTTCTGGTGCCTGGAAGCCCAGTTCTTCAGATTGTGTGGTGACTTCAGAGAAGTGCTTCTTAACTGCAAAGGAACAAAATCCGTAATTTGGAGTTCTACTTTCAAAAATAAGTCATCTTTTGCTCCCTGCCTTCACCCTCAGGGTGATGCTATGCTTCTGCAAGAAATCTTGCAGCAATGGTTTGAGACTTCATTTGTTAGTGTTTGCAAAATACTCAGAGACTCTCAGAAGGGAAATGCTACTGAATTCTAAATATCTGCCTAATTAGCTCTGTTCAGAAGTTATTTTACCCAGTCAAGCTGAAAGATCAAAAATATCATAGAAAGGTAAACTGCAGAACAAAAACACAAAAAAATCAATTTGGCGGTGGTTAAATACCTCCCACTTCTCTATGCAGAAGGCTTCTTATATCTCTTCCAAAGTGCACAACTGTCCGGGGCCCATGGACAGCCCTCTCCCAAGGCTGAGGTGGGGGTAGGGGGGACCTGCTGCAGGCTGTGGTGACCTAGGACAAGGTCCAGGAGCAGTCTCCGCAGCACCTCTCCTCTATCCACTCTGTTAGTTCACCACAGATTTACTTCGTTATTATTAGCCATATTCTAGTCATTAAATGTTTTTGGTTTTTTTTCACAGCACTAACAACACTGGCTATTCACTGGCCATTATTAGTTCAGCAAAGCTTCAATGTATGTGTAATTCCAGGTGTCCAGCTTCCCTGGATCTTTGCTCTGGTTCTTCACTGAGCATTAAACCTTTCATTATTCAGTCCAGTTATTTATTACCCTCTTTATAAATTCAGTACAATCTTCTAACTGACATTTTCAACGAAAGGTCATTTGAAATACACACGGTGTTCCTTGTATCACCTGCCTTCCCCTCTAAAGGTCCACCAGAGCTAATGTTGTACTTGTCATCTATTTGCTCATTACATTGTGCAATAAGTCTCTGATCCCCCGCTTGTCTGTATGCCAGGGCTGTCTCCCATGAGGTAGCTCTAGGGTGGCTTTCCTCTTCTCCATTCTCTTCTAATTAAGCTGGACACATTTTCAATATCCCCCACTCTAAATACTGTTCCAGTGTATTGCTTAAAATGCCGTGGCTAAGTTCAGCTATTAATCGCACAGGACTGGAGCGCCAGGCATTTGGCCAACAAAACCAAGGAGCTGAATGAGGAGCTGGGAGCCTATATCCACCTGTCATTTGTTGTACCTAAAGCCCTTGCACCTTCCAGCTTTCTGGAAGCTGAGCATCTCCGCTTTGGATGGCAGAGGCACAGAGGACTGCAGACCACAGATCCTATCGTAAAAATAAGTCCAGTCAAAAATAACTGAAAAGATGTTTCTCCACTTGTTTCACCAGAGGGACTGTCAGAGTTTCCCAGGGAGTAACTAAAACAGCAGCCTACACACCAAATACCATTTTCCAGACTCAGAGGTGGCCACGCCAATGTCCCTTGTCATAGTGAAAAGCTGAATATTTAGCAGCTTCACTGTGAGATTAAAGACCTGGACTTCATTCAAGGACTTACCTCCTACCTCTTCATTTTCTATGCACTTTATGAAGGGACATGAACCGCCACTGGAACCGCGCTTGAAATTCAAGTGATTCATCTCTTTCCTCTGCCTTTTGAAAGAAGGGCTTTTTAAGCACCTGCTTTAAAAATTGTGATTACCAAGCAGGGTACTTCAGCCCAGGACAAGTCGAAGGTTGAACCTACCTTTTCCAAGTGAGTTAAGCAGGTTCCTTATGAGCTGGCTTTTCAGAGACCCCCAGTCAGAGCACTGGATCCTGGGAGTCCGCAGTAGGTAGCTGGCAGGTTCTCAGTCTGAAGAACATGAGAATAAACGTATTTGCCGACACATTGATTTTCCACTAAAGTTTAAAATATTGTTATTTTCTGTTCTAAGGAGGAAGGAGCTAGAGAAATAGCCCATCCTGAATTCCTACTATATATCTTTGTGGGGAGGAGATGACTTACAAGACATTTCAGTGAAATGGGATTCAGTCACACCTGGTGAGGGTCTTGCACGCAGGCTTTCACTCAAATTTCCAGCACTTAATGTCTCTCTTTCTCTAAAACAGAGTTAGCCACAAGTTTGTCTACCAGGACGTTCTCTAATACAGCCCAGTCATCACAGGAGGAAAAGGCAATTCATCTTCATTCTGTGTAAGAGTGAAGTGTGAATTTAGCACAGATTTAAAATGCTTGCTTCCTGAAGTCCATCACTCATCCACCACTGTATAGGCAGAGAGCAAGAATGTCCCCTCCTTGTTATAGCCACGGCACTTTCTGTCCTCTGGGCAAAACTTTCAGGAAAGAGCTACTCTTAGTATCAGTGACATATCTCTATGCTGAGGTCAATATTGGCACTGCCAGTAATTATGCTGCTATGGATTTAAAACAAACTTAAAGAGTATTTCCTGCTACCTTTTGAAAGAAATAGTATCCTGGACAGATTCCCCTGACTTTAAAAAGCACAAGCAACCTGTGAAGTAGAAATAATAGTAAGTTCTATATAAGGCTATCCCAGCACTATGAACTGCTGGGATATAGAAATTCGGGGATTTAGGTCCTGACCCAAAACCCATGCAAAGCTTTCCAGAAAGCAGTTCAGAGCAAAGCTGTGACAAACAAAAGGCATAATACAAAAATGATAGGTATTCCTAGGGTCATTTTTTCAGGGTAAGTGAAGTTGGCATGAAGTTTCTGTGCAAGATACAAAAGCCAATGAAAAAGCTAACTTATGGGCAACAGCACTTATTTCTTGCCAAAAGTAACTGTGTCCTGTTAAAAAGTGGCAAACTAGAGAGAAAAATTAATTCCATTTTCTTTGTGGATTTTTGCTTTGTTTTGTTGCGGTTAATTAGGGCATTTATGCAACAGGGCATCAAAAAAAGTTCACTTGCTACCTTTGAAAATCATGTGGAGCCAGCATATAAAGCTTGTAGTTCCAATTCTCGTCTTCCTTTAACCAAGAGTAAAACCAGCCTAATTGAAAAGAGAGGAGTGATGAATCACCACCTGGAGGTAGCTGCGCAAATGACATTCTTACCACCATACTCAAAGTAGTGGAGGGTTTCCAGCAATTTGTGTCTGAACTTAGGGTCCCTGATCCTCAGCCACCCAGAACATGGCTGGGTCACACTGCAAGGCTCCTGCAGCCTCTGCAGCCAGGCTTCCTTCCCATAAGATGTGGGGAGGTGGAAGCTGTATCCATCAAGTGAGTTCTGCTACAGAACTGGGACATAGCCAAGGCATGTACTTGGACCCAGAAACACAGAAGCACTCCTAAGCACCATATTTTTGTCATATGTTTAACATGCTGATCTACAACCAAAGCCCCCATCACTGAAAATGTAAGCCTATTTAGAGAACAGACAGTATGTTTTCCTATGAGCATTTGCAGAGAGGGAATTCTTTTAGAAATCTTGAAATTTTTCAAATTAGGGAGCATGTTGTATTAAATGAAAGTATATTGTTACACACTGCTAAGAAAAGAATCGAGAACAAAACATGCAGCTTCGTCTGGTACTGCGGAAATCTAGTTTTCACCTATATCTGGATTATCCTGTGCTTATATGGTTCCCCATGAGTCAGAAACAGTATAGTGGATCTAGGCAAACAAGATAAGGGCAACAAGGTATGAAAACACCAGCAGAGATTAAATAGGCTAGGATCCTTGTCTGGAAAAGAGAAACGTTATAGGGGAATATAGGGAGCAGAATAATGAATGGCACAGGGAAAGTGAATGGGGACCAGTTGTTTCTCTTCTGTACAACATAAGGACTCAGGGGTGTTGAAGAAAACTTCCAAGTAGATGTTTCATAAAAGGAAAAAAAAATTTTTCCACACAGCATACCAAAATTGTGAAACTTGCTGTCACAAGATGTTGCAGATAAGTATAAAGACATTCAAGAAGTGTTTAGATAAATTCTTGTAAGAAACATTCATTGAGAGCTATCAGTCACAAAGCTGTAAATATAACCTCCTGCCCAAGAAGTCCCTAAACCATAGCTTGTTGGAAGCTGTATGGATATTTCAGAGGATTACCATGCACATGTCCCGACTTCATATAATTCCCCTAAACAGCTGCTCATTGTTATGATGGAGACCCTTCAATGTCAGTTCTCAGTGCAGCCAGTCACACGTTCTTGGGGTTTTTTAGGTGAGCTGCTCAAGAAGAAACTGTTCTAGGAATAGTGCTTAAGCACCATAAGAATTGAAATTTTACTAGGCAGTGTAACAGGTGCTAGGGGAAGTCTTTGTTCTATCACATTGATCCACTCTTTTTCAAAAGCTCGAGATGCAAAAAGCGCTTGAGGCTTTTTTCTTCTACTTCGGATTTAGACTATTGCTAGTTTGTTCACAGGTGGAGGAAATATGTGAGAAAAGCTGCAGACTGGAAAGTAGTGTAACAAATAACTGGATGACAAAGAGCAGAAGCATTAGGGAAAATGAAACTATGCATCCTCACATACATTTCATTTGTTGATGCTATTAGTGATTGTACTCTGTATTTGGAAGTAAGAACTCATACACATGTAGGCACATATGTAAGTATAGACACACACATACATACCTCAGATTCTACTGTTCTGTCCTGTATGAAGGACAAGCTGGATCCAAGGTGCACACAGCTCAGGTTGTAATACATGATAAGATTAGAAAAGGAGGGAGAGCATCTCACGTGGAGATAACCTAGCACAGAGACTTACACAGGCAGCTCCATTGCAGCCTGCATGGCCCTCCATCTCTGATGTGGGGATCCCCTTTTCCACATCCATGTTCCTGTACCTTATTCACCCACCCTACCTAACAGGAAGGGCACTGCGCATGCAAACCAACACAGCTGAAGACTGGGACAGTCCACTGCAATCCCTGAACACAGCAGTGGTCACCGTGAGCTGGTCTTCTGTGCCAGAAGCTAACCAGCAACGGAAGAAGGATTTACTGCAAGAGAGGAAGGAGAATCCCCAACAAGGCTTGGAGACAAAACAGAGTCCTTTGAGATTTCAGAGAGCAGACTGTGTGAACGAGTTGGCTGCTTTCCCACAGATGTATGAATGTTTTCTGCCCTCTTAAAGTTTGTGTGTGCAGGAAATTCCTGTGGTTTCTGCACATGTTTTGTGCAGGATTCCTGAAAAATGCAACTGAAGTCTCCAGAGAGCCATTCAGAGAAGATTTTCTAAGAGGAAAAGCCTAAGCAGTGGGAATGTGCAACCCACTCTCAAAAGGCAGTTGGACACTGGTTGCAGGGAGGTTGCAGACCTGCAGGCTGTAGAGCTTAAAGTAATTCACCCCTCCCAGCCCAGACCCAGAGGGAGCAGTACTCAGTAGTTAGAGCCCTTTGTGACAGATTTGTTCCCGTTTTGGGAAGCAGGGCTGGCCCAGGATCATAAAAAGCCTCTTTGTTCCATTCAGTTATGACTGTTTTGTGTTACAAGAGATGCTAAGGCTCTTGGAAATCTAGTATCTCCAGGTACCTTACAGTGGCCTTGGCTGGGCAAAAAGATCCAGATTTTCCTAATGCTAGTATCAGAGCATGCTGAGTATGGGATTATCCAGGCAATGCCATCATTTGCAAAAGCCAGCTGTCTACTTCAATCTACTAGAACAAGCAACATAGGAAGTACTTTGGTGTGATCTGGAGGCAGAACAACACTCCTACCATCAACCACCCTTTGCATTATTATAGACTGAATCATCCGGTCTTCTGCTTTACTAGATGAAGTTCTGGTGCAGCTAGAAATGTTGGTTGGGGTTTTTTTAATATTGTCCCTGCTCCTACTAACCTACTTAAAATGCAGGTATAATTTCACCACCCTGTTATAGACGTTGACCCCATCTGCAGCAGGAGTGAGTTCAGAATAATTTCTTAATAAAAACTTCAAAATAGTGACACACGAGTTAGAAGCAGTGAAGTGTTCAGCCAACAAAGCAGCAGTGGGTAATAGAAGTTGGTTTTGGAGCTCTGGCACAGAAATAGCATGATTTGAGCTTCTTTCCAATGACCAATACAAACCATAAACGACCAGCAGTGTAAGCAAGAGTAGTACCATTAGCTGTGGGGACATGGTGCAATGAGCCCTAGTAGCTAATTTTTTCTTGGCTGTCCTTTGACAGAAAATTTCATACTTACACAACGGTTGCTTGTCCCAATCTATCAGAATACTTAGTGTTTTCCAAGCTCTGGTAGAAGTGAAAACATGCTAAATGTCGCTCTCTTTCTGTGGCTAAGCAGAAGAAAGAAATAGATTAAAACATGTCATGACCTCAGAGACACATGTATTTTATATGCATTCTTGTAGTGTAAACAGCCTTTTTTTTGAAGGAACTATTCTAGCCTGTTGCTGAAAATATTTTCGTTTCCCCCTTAAGCTGCCTTTGCTCCCACCTGTAAAGCTTATAATGAGGATGTGATGCTGACACCTAGAGAAACATAGGTATGAATGTAAATACATTGTGGGAGTCTGTAACTCTTTCATAATGTGTTTTTTAATCAGGCATCTGTTTAAATTGAGAAGTGAAAACCTGTGATGCAATATTCCCTCTGTGAATCATCTATAAGGTTAGCGGACACGTTACAATGAATAAGCAGTAATAGTGGGTTTTCCAGCAATCCAGTTTAATAGCCTCTTCATATGTCTTTATACATCAGATAAACTTTCAACAAAAAAAAGTAATGTACAATTCAAGAAAATACCCAAAGCTATTACAGTTTTGGCTTCCTCTTTGTCGATTTACAATTATGTACAAGACTGTCTTATTTGCAATACTCCGTGAAGATTTAACGATTTATTTACAACCTCAGCTGGTGCCTGTCACTATGCAATTGAACTGTCTCCTTTTTGTTGTTTACATTCGTAGTAGCAAGAGCCCACTCTTACATGCCATTTATGGATAGGGCTCAGAGCTGAAGTGAAACAAGGCAAGATTCTCACTACTGACCACAAACACATCTCTGAAAGTCCATTTCAGATATAGCTGAAGGAAGATTCCAGCACCTAGTGCACCGATAAAATTACTATATTTACAATCAACATAATAAGGTGTCTCCACCGAGAACAACATTCCCACTCATATCAGAGGGAGATACATGTGTGAGCTAGACGCAGTATATATTTTAAGCTGCAGCAGAAAAAAGATATAAGGTGCTAAAGATGCACCCTACTTATCCTGCCAGAGACCTCCAAAGCAAATGAAGACACAAAGTATGCTATCTTTCTAAACGTGTGGAGGAGAATCTGTTACAATTCTTACACAAAAGATTAAATTAGCAGGGAAAAAAACTATAATTTTGTCATAATATGCAAACTGTTCCACAAAGTCACAGGATAACTTGAGTTGAAAGGGACCTGTGGAGGTCATTCAAAGCAGGGCCAATGTCAAAGTTAGAGTCAGCTTTCAGTTTAGAGCCAATTGGTCAGGGCTGTCCCCAGTCATGTTCTGAATATCTCCAAGGATGGAGACTGAACAACCACTGTGGTACCTGCCCCCACATTTGACCACCACCATGGTAAAATATTTTTCCTAACATCCAATCAGGACTTCCACCTTGAAGGTGTAACCTAAGGCCCATTGAATCAATCATAGTCTTTCTATACACAACAACAGTTTTAGAGCACCTCTAAACTAACTGTAACAAGGGTTATTTTTCCAGCTTTTGGAAGAAATAATTCATTCTTCCAAGCTATTTTCTGACACTTAGTCAGTAGGATACCACTGCTTGAAATATTTTCATCATTTATATCACAGTGCAATATACGTACCATCCATTGGCATCGAGAAATCAATGCCACAGTTGCACTTCCTTCATCTGTGATAAATCCAATATTTTGCACATTACACAGCTGTTGCAGAACAGCATGTTTATGAGAGCATGACTGGATGCAGATTATTCACACAAATGGCATGAGGGTTTCACCTTAGAATCCTCTCAAAAAAGACAAAAACTGTTTGTTTTAGGAGCAAAAGTCAGGAGACTCTGTCGTGTCTCTATATGTGCCTGAATTTTTGAAATCCCTGGTTTGCCATTCTCTACTACGCCTTCTGATTATTCAGTTTGTTTCTCCCAGCTTGAAAGATGCGATCTACAGTACAGCTTCCTCTAGTAAAAAAAGCTACCCCTAGCTGAAACAATTTTCTAATGTACGTATAAAGGAACCCACTCACTCAGTCCTTCCACCTCCACAAAACATATGACTCTAGAGGCCATGAACCCTTTAATTCTCTAGCCCTGGCAAATAAAGAAAACGGACAAACTAGAATCAGCTCAGTCTTCATATTCAGCCTTAAAATCCACCTACGGTACATCCTACCCCACTGCGATAAGAACACATATAGTCAGACATTAAAATCTCGTGGTAACACTGTCCTCTTATATAATATGTATTTTACGGCAGTAACAGTCATGACTGCAATTGTAGAGTGCTGATATGTGCATATATATTGGTCACAACTGCTGAGCGAGGTATGTGAACCCTGATAATTGGAGCTACTTCTCTGATTTTATGTCTTCAAAAGGAAAGAGCAAAAAACCTCTTAATTCTGGGCATTGGAGTAAGCCATGATGTATCTAGAGAGACAAAGAATATCAAGAGAAACACACACTGAGAGGCTGGTGGGCTCATTTGCATGGCAGGTCACACTTGCTGCATTTTGCAAAGAGAAAAATAAGGCTTTCCCTTTATAGTCCTTTTATAAAATCCTGTGTTCAGCAGGGTGAGATTCAAAATATTCGTTCCCCCCATAATATAGATGCACTGAGTAGCTCCTACCACCAGTGTGAGAGAGGTGTGTGGAGGGAAAGAAAGGTAAAATCATATATTAAAAAATGGTTTCTGATTGCCACAGAAATCATAACAGCTGAATGGAGAAAGATATTCCACAGGCATTTCAGCAGAATTACAAAGTGTGGCAAGATTTTACATTTCGATTCTCTTCCCTGGTTTGGCTTTGTTTTCTCAATACTTGTTTGATAACCCACAGACCATTCTCAGGCTATAGCAACAAATTATCTCTTTGAAGGTCTTCCTCATTTCCTGGCTGCGAAAGGCGTAGATCAAGGGATCAATCACCGAATTGCACATAATGAGAATGAGGTACATGTTAAAGTGAGACATAAAGCAAACACAGTAGAGGTTTTGAGGGCAGGAGATCATCAGGATGAGATGAAGGAAGAATGGAGCCCAGCAGACAATGAAGATGCCGAGAAGCATAGTCAGAGTGATGGCTCCTTTCATGCTGGTTCTTTGACGGACAGAGTTGTACCCAGGCAAAGCAGCTATTTTCTTCACGTGAGTGCGAGCCAGGAGGAACATGTGGATGTACAGTGAGACCATGAGCAACAACATGGTAAAAAACATAGTGATGAGACAAATGATCACGTAAGTCGATTCATAATAAAGAATGAAGATAATGCCACAACCTGTGCAAAACGTCCAGATGCACGCAATAATGAGCCCTGATCTTTTCACTGTCATGATGTTGTGATAACGCAGGGCATAGAAGATAGTGATATACCTGTCTACTGCTATAGCCAGCAGACTGCACATGGAAGCCACCACAGATATGCAGATCATTGAATCAAAGACATTGTCTATATGACGGACAAAGGCATCTTCCATAATTATGTGTCTATTGTTTATTAAGTATATCGTTATAGTCTCCCAGGCATTAGACACACTAACCAGCATGTCAGCCACTGCTAAACTGCAAACAAAAAAATACATGGGTGAATGCAAGTTCTTGTTCTTAACTATTGCACATATAACTAAGATATTTTCAAGGAGGCTTACAATGCCCAGAGTTAGGAACACCTCAGCCGCAATGACCACTTGCTCACATGGTGACGACTGGCTCTTGACAGTAGGCACAGTAAAGTTGCTGCCAAAGGCACTCAGGTTTAGTTCAGAAACATACAGTTGAGAGGATGTGTTCATCTCTGCAAGGAAACACGTTCTGTTCTTTCTGAGGGACTTGCCAAGGAGTGCGGTAAATGCATTTTCCAAAAGGCAAAAGACCCTGCCAAAAAAAATATAGCATGACAAGAACAGGCAGAAGTTGAGAAGATAAATATCACTTATTTCTATTTAATTCGGCTTGAATACCTGCCTCTTCCACACCGTATTCCTCTACTGATTCTAAATTAACCTCAGATTGGCTCCAAATTTTTCTACCTATCCTTACTGGGCAATTAAAACCACAGACTAATGAAGAGATTCATGTGCTCTTCATTCATAGTTTGTTTATTCTATTAGGTCCCCCAGAGTGAGCACAATGTCCTGGAAATTCTGCTGAACAACAAACAACAAACAGTTTTCAGAGTCTCAATTCTCAGAGCCCAGAAATGCAGGAGAATACAGTATTAGGTTCAGCAGAACCTGCTCATTTTAATACAATATATAGAAGTTTGAATTATTGCCACAGTTAAGAATTGGACATTTTCAGTAAAAGATTTTAATGCTTTCCTGACCTTTGTACTTAAATTTGCATGAACTCTATTACAAACAGCTTAACTGTGCAATGCTAACATGCTCACTTAAGAGAACAGTATTAAACCCCTAACCAAGGCAAATCCATACATTTCAGAATAGTCTAAGGTTACAGAATCAGTATGGGTGGAATTCTGTCATAAAAATACATTTTCTATTCTAGACATTGGGTTTTTTATTCAGTGCTCTTTCAGTAATGAGAATATTGAGGCTAAGCTGTAAGCCATCAGATTCTTAATAAGGGGAACAAAGCTGATTGTCAGTGACTTGCTGCAGAAAAAATTCAGAGCTTATCAATCTAAATAATTTTCATTTTTTAAAAGTAACCTTTGTTTTTAATCAAGAATTAACTGTACCTATTTACCAGAGTTGCTTCTTCAACTGCTCTTCCTCTTCATCGCCTGCTACCTTTCCTCCAGAGAACAGAAGTTTCAGCCCCCCTCCTCACCCAACATCTGGGGCTGGGGACTCCTTGGTGGGAATGGATGACAAAAATAGAGCAAAAGAAATGCGTAAATCCATAGAGTCAAGGCTGACCACGTATAAATTACTTACTGTGCAACTGCCTTTTTATAGACTCCAAGCAATAATGATTTCAGTACTCAAACTGTGGCTCCTCCTCCCCTTCTTTGCCCCTCTGAACTTCTCTTTTCACAGATGTTGTTAGCAAAGGCTTGGGTTTTTACCACCATCTAGTGGTCTTCTCTTGTCTTTCTAAATGAACAGTGATTCTGATCTAAAATTCATTGTGAGCTTTTTAAAATATTAAAGGGGCAAATGCACTAGGCATGCTCCTTTCCAAAAACATTTCCTTTTTGTTTTCTTTGCTGTTGCTTGTACTCACTGACAATAAGTTCATACTGCAACAGTACTCCAAAAGAGGTGAGAGCAGAAACTGAAGCTACTGTTCTAAGAATCCATCTTACATTCACAGTTATAATTTTGCAAGAATAGGAACCACACTGTTATAAAACTCAGAGAATGTACAGTCAAGCCCATCACACCACTAACAGAAGATGTAACTCAAGTAATTTGTGTGAAAAAATAGAACAAATACATGGTTGTGTTCCAGCCCCCTTGCTAGAATAGAGATTTTGATGCAGATGTGGAAGAAATATAGAACGCATCGTGCCAGGAGCCAGGACTTTCCAAGATGGATGTGACTTCCCCAGGTTTCACAGGGTCTAAGAGCTGGGAAACCGAGTGCTGAGTATTGCAATGGCTGAAGTCCCTCTGTGGGTCTAGCAGTCAGTCAGTCTGTGCTCATCCTAGGCCCTACCCAAAGGGTGGAAAAATCCGTCAGAGTCTTTTCCTTAGCAGATGGGCTCTGCTTCTGTGTGCAGACTGAGGAATGCAAAACAAACACCTTCCTGACACTACCAAATACACTTTGTGTTATCCACTAATCAGCCAGTCAAAAACCATGCAGGATTTGAAGTTACCGTGAGACAAAAAAGTCTCTACTTCTCCAAATCACCACTTCTCCACAAATTAAGGAGTTGGGGGGTTTTTTGCAGTATATAACAGATTTGAACACTTATTTTTAGCCTATAGCATTTTTCTTAAAGGATCGCCACCAACAAACGCAAACTTTATTGCTGTATGCATTGCCTTTTTTGTGTTTTCTGTGTTCAGATAGAGTTACTGCTAGCTTCACTCCAGGGATGCTTGAAGACACTTAGTCCCTGTGCCAAAGGAGACAGTGAAAAGCATTTTTATTCATTTGAGTAAAATGGCTCCTGTAACATTACACAGTTATAGTCTGCAGACGAACTTTGCATGCCCCTTTTCCCCACGACGGGCAAGAGAATTTAGATTATCACACAACAGAGGCAGCAAACTATGCTCGAGTGAAGCTGTTAGATCTGAGCAGATAACGCCAGCTAGTGAACAGCAATACTCCCTGTCATATCTAACCCACCTGTGTGACACATCTGAGCTCCTAGATCTTTGCTAAACCCAAAACAAAAAAATAGAGGATGCCCATCTGCAGTTCGCTTTCTGTTCTTTAATCTACTGCAAGTTATAGTTCTCCTACATACCTCTAGTACCTTTGTAGTTACCTCTTTAGGTAACTTTTCTTAGTTATCTTTGGTTATTTTTTGAAGAGTTTCTGATTTTCCCACTGTAGACCCTGGAAACCATATACCTAAAAGTAAAATTTTACTTTTTTCACTGTTCCTGTATCTACCAAGAACTGTGCAGTCGCTGTGCTCTTTCCACTTCCAAGTATTTCTCTTCCAGTATCCCATTTTTTTGTCTGTTATACTCTGTCTTTAAATTCTGACGGTCTTCCCATTTACATATTCCTCTGTATGTTCAGTTTAATAGAGTTCTTTGCAGCCCAGCTTACCTGCCTTTGCAAAAGTTCCCACTGTACCTGGTAGGACTCAGTAGCCCAACTGATTACAAGAGATAAACCACACATCAGACTGGATGGTTCAGCTGTCATTCTTTAGAGCAACACCTGGTCTCTCACGTATAAATTATGAATCAGCCTTTGCATTCTTCTTCCACATGGCAGGTGTAAACCCTGGTACAAGTGTCTATGCTAGACAAAGAAACTCCCTTATTTACAAACCTTGCAGAAAACGTTACCTGCCTGGAAACTGGGGTAGTGATACAGATGTAGTTTGTTTATGTTAGAGGATGAAATTAAAAAAACCCTTTTTTTTTCAGAAAAGAGAGAGTTTTATCGTTATATTGCTGCAGCAAGCAACTGTAAGCATTGCAGTGAGAGAAGCCAGTAGCTGAAGGGCACCCAGGTGAGTTATAAGCATTGTAAGTAAAGAGGCATAGGAGCAGATCTTTGGATTCTCTCAGGAAGAACCCAAGAGTGGCTTCACCTCCCACCTGGAGGACTCTTGACTGAATAGACTGGTCCTTCAGATGTTCATGATCTTGGCGTTCAGCTCCCTTGCTTGTTCAGTTAAATAAATTCTCTGCCTCCACAGACAGGGTGGCGCTTGGTGTTTTCCAGGGCCACAAGAATCACGTCTGGATTGCTGGTGTGAGTGAACAGTACCATGCATCACAAAGCTGGTGTTGGTATTTAGCTATTGGGCTATGCCGACATAGCACAGGACCTGACTCCTTGCGTGCACACAGAGCCGGCACCCTGAGGAACACAGTGAAGCCTCTGTGCTGTCCTCAAACCAGAGTTTTCTTTGCACAAATGGAAAGAGGAAGGGAGGTTGGACTGGGGGCTTGGGATGTGGGTGCAAAAGTCTCCCTGCAGCCTAGAAACAAGCACACCTGGGTCATACACCAAGGACCCTGGGTCTGGAGCCCTTGGGAGTGCTCCTGAGGTCCATGGTCATCCCAAAAGGCATAATAAAATGTATCTTCAGGAAAAGGTGTTTTGTTCTGTACTTCATGTAACATCTTACCTGGCATAAGAAAAATGCTAGCTGCTTAAAGTCCCTATTTCACTGCACTCACCAAGAGTTTGCTTGGGGTTCCAGGCAAAAATATCAAAAGTGCCCCAGAAGGACATCAGTGAATATAATAAAGAAGTAAAACACAATGCCAACAAAGAGACATCAGGGTCTGTTCAGGTCCCACGCCATTTCTTTCCATTGTGAAGCCATGAGAGAGATCAGAAAGCTGCTCCTGCCACATATCTGCCTCACAGGCTTCATCAACAGCCAGAGCAGGAGCCGTGACAGCATCACTGACAGAAACACCCAGCCCCTGCCTGCCAGCAGCACCACCACCAACCACACCAAAGCTCTCCTTGGCCCAGCACGTCCATTGGGACAGGAGAGGCCATGAGTACCCTGACCTATGGGCCAAGTTACACCATGTCAAAACCAGCAGGGAATTGCATGCCGACTTCATGACAACAAGATACTGATTTTATCAATGAATGTATGAATGAGGCCAACAGTACAACATGCCTCTGAAGAAGTTCCTGTAAGAAAAGCTTCTTACACTCAGCTGTGTGCTGGTATTAATCCATGTGAATCGTAACAGGTTCAGAGCAGAGGTTTACTGAAGTTAACACATAGACCTATACAACTTGTCTAGTGCTCATACATCAAAGCAACTTAATTCCAGTGTTCTTCTGTAGCTATTTTTATCAGCTCAACAAAAATAGATTTGTCCTTCACAATGTAGCTTTGGATTGGTGCTCTTGGCCTATTTCAAAATGTCTCTTCTGTCTATCCCTTGCCTATGCTGTCAATAACATAGTATTTCAGAACCCCGGGGTATCCTCTCAGACTGCATTCTGCTCTAAGAGATAACCCATGGATCCAGGGCAAAAGTGAAGACCGTGGCCTTCTCTGCATTTGGAAATATGTAACAAATGTTCTCTAACTTCTCACACTGAGAAAACCATTTCTCTTGACCTCTGCTACCCTGAGTAGCTTTGGCTGAGCCCCATCAAGATCCCCTCTGTCACCTCCTCAGCATTACCATCCAGTTAGCCTTTAATAAAGACAATTAATCCAGACCGAAAATAAAAAGCATCAGTCCTTCCTGTCTTTAAATAAAAGAGCTGGATGAAGTGGTGACAGTTCAGCCCCCTCCTCTGTACAAGGGACAGCTGAAATTCTAAAAGTTAGGTATTTGAGGTAAGCAGTGGTATAGTGAATACATTCTTTTACATTATGGCCCTAATCTTCAAAACAACACTTGAATGCTTTTTTTCAGGAAGAATCACAGAAAAGCAAGACTGAAAAAAAGACATCAAAATACCACGTAAACAGTGCCCTGTCAGAGGGTGGGATCAGCCATACTTAGTATGACTGCGCTAGCACTTCTAACCATCACCTCTTTCACCTGAGTCCTTCAAAACAGTTTGAGAGAATCTCTGGCCACTCTCAGCTAATACCTATCAGTGGTGCTTCTCGCATCAGAGTAGAAAGCCATGAAACATGCAATACAGTATAAAAGGCATTTTAGAAAGGCATATCCTAATAACCTAAACCGGACAATGTCATAACTAGCCCCCTAAACCATAAAAGGGTAATAAGGGGCTTAGTATCCATCATTTTTTAATGCGCCTTCTAATGGGAGCCAATTCCAGTAATGAATCATCCCCTAACATATTGTTAGAGCACGAGTCAGCAGTACAGACCTGGTGAATCACACAGAAGTGCCAGCTACACACTCAAAAAAACACAGATGACCAGTGAAAGACTGTAGAAACTTTCCGGCAGACAGGAGGGGTAATTCAGTAATGGACAAACAGACTGGGAATTAAAAAACAAAACCAAAACACTTCACAGGTTCTTACTGGATACTACTTTCTACAACAGAAAGGAAAGTATTTCTTGCTAGACCACAGAGAAGTTTTAATATGTCTTTATCCATTCGTATCATGATCTAAAATAAGTGATTAAAAATGCTACTTTAATTGCATATTCATGTCTCATTTCTGCAACCTTATCCTCCAGTATGGCAAAGGCAAATATTAAGAGCACATTGTTAATTTGCTTCATAAAATGCTTGTGCTTGAGAATATTTTTTTATATATATAAAATGCTCCTAACTTGTTGTGTAGTTCACCTTCTCAGTGGGACTTTGATGTTTGAACATTTTAACTTTTTTAGAGTGACCACAGGCAATTCAGTGAGTGCTGACATACAACCCCTAGTCTCCACATTCAGAATTCCCCGTTTTTCCAGCAGTTCATAACCCCAGTGCTAGGTACACATTAGATGCCAGGTGGACCTTGCAATCACCCATTTACCAATAAATATTCATAAGCAGATCATTCTTTTTCCAGCAAGAACCAGATGACTTTATTTGCATTCTTCTTAACGTGATCTAAGAAGAAGTAGCCCAGCGTAAGACTCATTTTTCTTTCAGCTGGGACCAACATGGGGCTTGTTTCAATGAAGTGCTCTCTGATTTTAACTGGCCTGCCCTGTGGTGACAGCTTACCAACTATTTCCCTTGGCTCAAGAAAAAGAGGTCTCCTTTTAACGACAAAGGCCTTTTAAAGGACTTGTTTGAACAGGCCAGCCACACATCCACTATTCTTCTCTCACCTGAGTTACTAGCACATGTCCCAGACATTAAACCTTAAGCCTCCCCAGGCTGATCAGAAACACAGGCACCTTTCTTCTGTCCTAGAGTAATGTTTCACACGTTCCCAAGATACAGACCCATTCCGAAATTCAGTCTTTATTTTTCTACTGTCTACCCCCACGGTCCAGCTCTGGCTTCTCTTGAAGCTTAACTCCACCTTTCCTTAAATTTCATCAAAGCTGTGAGATCCCTGGTTGAGAGTTTCCATCTTCTTCATGAAACAAATGTGAGAAAATTCACGTACAAACAGGCACCGCACAGAGCGTCTGAGCACATCATTGCTTTTACATTAGCAGATAAAAAACAAGAGATTACAGACCACTAGCAAACAGCAAACCTTCTGAACCCAATGCACTGTGCCGAGGTCCTCCTTCCCTGGGAGTTTCTTGCATGCCCATCTGAGTGCAAAAAGCCACGTATTCTTCAGAAAGAGTGAAAAAATCCTGATTTCTGGGTTTTTGTAAATTTCTGGTCTGAAGAGATCCCCTGAAGAGCTGATCACTCCCCTCTTCCCTCCTGCCAGATAAACACAGGACCACTGCATGAACTCTCCCCCGTAAGTGCTGCGCTCCCCACGCTGGGCTGGCTGTTTGGTTTGAGCAAAGAGCTCTGACAACTCAGTGTCTCTCTGTCCTATGCTCTCTGCGCTGTCAGGTGTTGGTATTTTCACCCAACATGGGGACAGAAAGATGACAAGCAAGCTGAAGGACAACCTCAAAAGAGGTACAGTAAAAATAATCATGAATTCACTATACACACAAAGAGACATTGCTACACACACAAAATTGCAGATGTAGCAATATGTATATGCAGTTCCTATCTAGGCAAGTGTAAAAGTCTTTGATTCAATGCATGTGATGACTAAACGTAAATATACATGCTACCCAGGCAATTTTCAAGAATGCTATGACAGCAATATCAACATTTCTCCTTTTGAAGGAGTTTTCAGTGCTATTTGTAATGTCTGTGTACTAATATACACGTTCTCTCCTCACTCTCTGCTCAGGTTGGTAAAAAATGCAGTTACTTCCTATTTAGTGAGGTGTCTAAATGCACCAGAAATTAGAATTGAATAATAACCATTTAGGTCAGAGTCGAAGGTTTTTGTCAAGCCCCTACGACACTGATTTTTCTGAGCTTTCCTACAACATAGGTTTGCAATATAAAGTATCTTTTTTTAATATTGGGATGTTCTTTTAATCACTATATCCTGAAAGAAAAAAAAAACATTATTTCGGGAGTAGGCATTTCTATTCTTCTAGCATTCACCTGCTAAGGAGTGAAAATGTGGAGTTTTGCTACGGCTGAAACCAAAGGTATAAAAATTAAAAGGCATATTATGTCAGCCAGAAACAACGAGATCTGCAAAAAGGGAAGTCCAGTATTGTGTCTGAGCCCAGAATATTGTCTTCCATACTGAAGTTACCAGTGCATTCATTAGTAGTTGTCTTCCATACTGAAGTAACCAGTGCATTCATTTGTACTAGCAAGAACCTAAATCAGTTTACACTAAAGCATTGTCCTCAATGGCAAGCTGTTCGCTGGCGTACGAAAAGCAAGTGACTCTCATGAGCCCCTCAAATTTGGGACATTTATAATTTCAAGCATTATCAACCCCTCACAAAAGCAGGCAGCATGTGCTCTGCTGTATTTACTGTCTAAGCAAGTACGAAGAGTGAAGTAGAACCTGAGAAATTTCTTGTCATACTGGTTTGGTGAAGCTGCCTGTAAGCCGCAGTTTTCTGGGCTTACAAAGTGTCTGGTTATGAATGAATATCAGAAGATAATCTCTTTTTCACAGATTTTGAAACATGAACCAAAAAAATCCACTTTATTTTTTTTTTTCCCCCCAGAAAAAAACAACCATATAATCCCAGTATGATTTCAGAGAGAGGGCAGCCTCTAGAGAAAGCTCTAGTTCTAATGAAAATAACCCAGAAAAAAACCCAGTGCACAGGTTAATCATTCAGGCTAAAAGGGATGGCAGATTTGTGTCTCCAAGAAACAGGTTGCTATTGGATCAATTGGGAAATCAATTTCTGCAAGACCTAAGCTGGACTATGCTATGGTTTCTCAACTGAATTACATTTCTTCATGCCATCTCTAATTGCTGATAGATAAAAAGAAAAGAATGCTTGGCATCTACGATCTTTCTTATTTCCTCCCTCTGAGCTCCTCAATTATCGCAGCACAGAGGTCAGTGCTGGCCAAACATCACAACCTTCAAAGTGGTTAAAAGGTGCATCTTTGAAAAAGTGATGTTCATGCTTATTAAAGACCCTGAATGCTTAAAATGCACCTCAAACTCTATGGCTAGTTGAAAGCTGGGATTGAAACATTTCCATTTGGGGGATAAAAGACACACACTTCCAAATTCTGGGGAAAAAAAAACAAAGCTCTAACCTTAAGCAAAAATCAAACTAAATTTTTCCTGTGGATCTGTATTTGAGTTGCCAGCCTTGACAATCTCCAGGGCTGACAGGCAGAAAGCTCAAGCCCTCTTCAAGAAAATCACTGGGGAGTCAGGAGGGAAGATGCAGTTGTGTAGACCTTACAGCAGAACAACATCATGATAGGAGTTCCTGTTCCACACACCCGTATGAGACAGTGACGGAGCAGCAGTCTGATACCACAAAAACACCATGGCCCTGTAGTTCTAGTGACCATACTTGTACTCCTTGTACTCTCCCGTGGATGCATACAGTACCGCCACCAATGTTGTTACAGAAGTTTAAGCAGCAAGGATTGCACTGATTAGTGTAACTCCATTAATGTCACTAGTGTCCCACAGCCACAGAACATGGCACTGATTTGCAAACCCGAGTATATTTTTGTCGGTGTGCCCTGGCCTCTCCATGACTAGGTCATAAGAAAAATTCTCTGAAAACCAGCAGGGAACAACTAAGGTTTGAACACCTACTTACAAGCACACAAAGGAGTAGCAAAGAATTAACTTTGGCTTCAGAGAAAACAGTAGCAGTATAGTCAGCTTATAGATATGCAAATATTTTTTTTATTCAAGAGAAGGGGAAGAACAAGTTAATTCGAAGTTTCAGATCAATTAGAAGAATCAGGACAAAGAGAAATTGGAAGTCTCCTGACTTTTCTCTAGAGAATGAATCTGCAGGCAGAGCATGTTCACAGGCACTTCTTCAAAGAATAGGATGAAACAAAAGGACCCCCATTTCCAGCCACAAGAGAGAAATGCACCTGGTTAGCATACACCTCAATTTTAGTAACAGAATTAATATTGACCTGCATTACCAACACTATCAAGTTCAATGATACCATCACTTCTGAAAACCAAGAAACACAAAGTACACTTCCCAATACAGCCCGATTTCAGCCTTAGCTGTAGGAGAGTTGGAGCTTTGTCTTAATAGATAGTGAGAAGCAAAGTAGAGAAAATCAATTGTCTCGTCAAGAATGTTCAGCTAATTCGAGGTTTGCAACCAAGTGTTGTTTTTAGCGCTGAGAGTTAAAATGAACTGCTACTAATGCGATGGCAATAATAACGAGAAAATGAAACTTAAAGATACAGGTTTCTTTTTCAGATTTATAGAGAATAGACTTCTATTCTCAGCAGACTAAACAAGACTAAGAAAAAATTGCAGTGCTTCTCAGTTATAAATAACATAATTGATTAAAATACAAAAGCAAATGAAATTTTAATCTTATAGAATTGAGAATATGAGAGATATTTTATTCAACTAACAAAACTTCCACCTCTTCATCTTCATTAGAGTCTTCCTAAAAGACTGTAAATTTGTCAGTAACTAGGTGCTTCTTTTTAATGCCTTCTTCTTACATTAATTTGAAATTAACATAGCAAGTTTGTAAAGTGCCAGAGAATAACAGGAAAGCCATGGGAATTTCTTGTGAAGGCATGCTCCTGTGGGTTAGAGGACGCAGTGAGAAAAAGTTCAGGACACCTAATTCAGAGGAAGTGGTATTTTTACCCGAAAGGTTTGTGCTGGATGCGGCACACAACGTAAAGTTTATGCCCTGCAATAGGATGATCAATGCCTGACCTGACATAGAGTTTGAACGAGGAGGACAGGCAATTCAACCACTGCCATAAAGCATACCAGTAGCAAGTTAACCCATCAAAACTGTTTAAAAAATTTGACCATGTCAAACCACAGCTCTTACATCCCTTAGAGATGAGGTCCTTGCCAATTTTAATATTTCAGGTTAATGTGCCAGCTACTTGCAATTGTAATAATGAGGTTTTTTCCATGTGAATAGGTGTCTACTACACATAGTGAATAAAAATGGAATATATGGGATCTTAATAGTTTAGCCCTGTCTAAATATTTTTCTTCCTATTCTTTCAGATCATTTTTTACTTTATTCTTCATTTTTTATTATTTGTATTTCTTGAGGTTGTCCTATGCAATCACTGAATTGTTTTTTTCCAAAATAAATTCCAGAATAGATTTGCACTAACAGCAGAACAATCATTACTTTTGAAGTTCAGGACATACGTTCGGGTCACTAAGTATTGACCTAAAGGCTTTACTCTAGGCACATTTTTCAGAAAACCTTGCTCTATATAGTTTCCAGCCTAGAGTTATGAAAATACAGTGGGGTCTTTGGGTTTGAGCGTTTGGGTTTTTGTTTGGTTTGGGGGGAGGGTTTGCATCTTTCCTATCTCTTTGGCATAATTAAAGTTATCTGAAGTATTTAAAAATTATCACTTGCAAATAAACACTGGAAAATGAAACCATGAAAGATGCATTCACACAGTATGGCATGAGTGGAAATACATGTATTTCCACAGCTATGGCCCCTACTTCCCTCACTTTGCAGCCTGGCCTCCACACTGGCCGTGCTAGCAGGAACACTTGGAAGCCATACAGCAAATAGCATCAGGGAACAGTTCTGAGCCGAAAAAAAGTAGCCTCTTAAAAGAATGTTTATTTTTCTGCTAAATTCAGTCTCTGGTCTATATATCCACATACAGATCCATGCAATATAAGTGGGAGGAAAAAGTGGCCAACAGGAGACAGAAACTGCGGCAGCCAGCACAGCTGCCAAAGGAAATCTGTGCCCAGCCACAGCCTTAGAAACAAAAACTGTGCTGCTAGCTTAAATGTTTTTCACATACAAATAAAATAAATACAACTAACCTTACTTGCTGCTGTGTGTCTGCCAACAAACAAATCTGTTAACAGGAATATGGATGCACAGAAAATGGATTTTGTATTTACTGAAGCACAGCACAATTAACAAGAGGGTGAGCTAGCTCGGTGTTCTGGTTTCGGCTGGGACAGAGTTAATTTCCCTCCCAGTAGCTGCTGTGTTTTGGATCTAGCATGAGAAGAATGCTGATAACACTGATGTTCTCAGTTGTTGCTGTGACATCAAGGACTTTTCCCAGTTTCTCACATTCAGCTAATGAGCAGGTGTGCAGGAGCTGGGAGGGAGCATGGCCAGGCAGATAGCCCAAGCTGGCCAAAAGAAATATTCCATACCATAAATGCCATGCTCAGTTTATAAATGGGGGTTGGACAGGGTGCAGGGAGATCTTCTCTTTGCTGTGAGTGAAAATCCTCTCCTGTCTGGGAGTTCAAACTTTTCTGGGAGTTCGGTCTTTTTTAGGAATTTCATGAGATTTGCAAAATCCACAATTTACAAGCCCCACAGTCGCTGCCCGGGGCCTGGCTGCGAATCAGTCATCAGGTGATGAGAAAACTGTATTGTATATAGTTTGGTTTGCATATTCCATAGTAGTAGTAGTAGCAGTAGTAATTTCCTTTGTTGTCTTATTAAACTGTCTTTATCTCAACCCAAGAGTTTTACCTCCCACTGGGAGGGAAGGGTGAGCGAGCAGCTGTTGGATCCTTGTTGCTGGCTACCGGTTAAGCCATGACACTCAGAAAAAAACTTAGCTGAGGCAGCCTTTTAGTAGCTGAAGGGAATGAGGTAGCCTCCCCCAGCACAAGCATGGTAATGATACCTGCCTATTTCTCTCCTGACACAGACCCAGTCACACCCTTTAGGTGCCTGAAAGACCACATACCCATTTGAGAGGAGGAAGAGCTGAGTTCTCTGAGGTTTGTTGCTGTTTCTAAACCAAGGACAATAAGGCACATTGTCCAGGGCACAAGGGCAAAAGCACCAGTTCTCCTTTCTCAGAGGAGGGTCCTATTGACCAGCTACTATTCAGAGATCATGGCTTCCTCTTGTTTGATCCTTTTTCAGCTCACTTTGGTGTAGCTTCAGTAAAAGATTCCCTCTGAGAGCAGTCACGTCGTCAGATGAGCAAATCTTTTTCCTTGGGAAGTGGGAGGCTTGGGTTTAAAGACCCTGCTTCTGAGGAGCTCTGCAATGGAGGCACCACTGCCCTGAGAGAGGGCCTGGGCCTCAAAGCTGTTCAGCTTTGAGCTTTGAACACATTGCTCAAGGCTATAGTTATGGGGGTCAAATTCTGCCTGATACAATATTTACTTCACCTGCAGCAATGCCAAGTTCAGTGTAACCGTGATGATAGAAAATATGTCAGACAGGGTGTAATGGTTAAAAAGCTCTAGCTTGCTTTTCCATAACAGGACACAAAGCACCACTCGCCAAGTGAGTGGTGCTGGGAGAGCAGGAGTGAGACCAGTAACACCAAGCTGTAAATACCATACCAAAGCATCATTATCTTTTCACAACTCTGCCTTGAAGGTTGGAAATGTACACAGTCATGACAGGATGAAAAATTTCAACTACACTTTCTTCAGCTAGTTTAGAAAAGATATGTCAGGTAGAGGAGTGACATCTTTACTAGGACAGCTTCACCTGGCACACCTTGATGTACTTGAAGGGGTAGAGATGTTTCCATGTATAACATCTGCCTCTGCATCTGTAAATGGGCTGTAACATCACAACTACACCTCCAGCGAGAAGTTCTACCACTTTCACATAACTGGTGGCACTGATGCAAAACAGCTGCTGTCTACAGGGAAGTCCTGAGGGAAACAGAGCATTTGGATTCTCGCACACAACCGCTTAGAGGAGAAATGACATATTTATTCAGCCTATTTCTATTTGCTGCCTGAAAAAAAGCCACGGCAACTACGCCAGCAAGGTACTCTCTGTCCTAGTTAAAGGGTACCAAAACATTCTTTTAGGCCTGATGCTGAAATCTTCATTAAAGTACACCATCCTTGTGGTTTTTCGGAGAAACTGTGCTCCGGCATTTTCCTCTGAAACTCACTGCTATATCTGCATACCTTTTTGCATGAACTTTTTCTTGTAGTACTAACTGCACTTGATTTGCTGTTTGCAAAAAAAGCCAATATTACTATTAACAACAAAGAATAATCCATGCTTTCATGACTGTGGTTTGATTCCAAGATTTCTACCCCATATGTCTCCCTTGCATAGCTTTGAAAAGGTTTGCGTAGGTGTCATCGTTTAAGCTGGCAGCTGGCAGCTAAGCACTAGACAGCCACTCGCTCCAGTATATACCCACAGACTTGTGACTTGGGCAGTACACAGCCTCAGATCACAACACGATCCTCTGCAAACCTGCAGCATGCCTTGATTTTCAGCCAGAATTTTTTTATGCAGGCACTTCTCAATTCAGATTTCATTTTTCCCACCACAGCAAAAGACTCTCCATGCCCACCCAACAGCCTCCACTGCTCCTCTCAGGTGGCAGTGGTGCAGGCAATGGCACATGCTCCGGGCAGCCCCAATCACTTATACCATGTTTTCCGTTCAGCGGCAGTTTATTCTCCAGGTGACATATGCAAGGTGATAAGAGGTAAAGTGTTGTATCGGTGTCAGGAGTAGACACACACACTGAGGACTGATCATCACGGTGTACTGGAGACAACTCTCGGACAGTGGAGCTGGAGCAGAAGGCAGGAAACCCCAGCTGGTACTCGATCCCCAAGAGGGTCTCTTGCCTTTCTCTGGCAGGGGTGAGAAGTTAAGGGAAGCCATGTAAATACATTCCACTATGCCCAGTTTTCCTTCATTGGTCCAAATAAAAAAGTTTCTTTAAGAATCATTTCTTTTTCAAATAGCATTTGGAAAACAAGTGCCTCAGTGCCTCTTGATCCATAAGATAAGTGGGTTTTTTCCTTAGTAATAAGATTAATAAACTAACAGTATTTTGCAAAGTCCAAGCTTCCCATTAGATGAAAGTCTGCCCTTTGCTTTCAGTCAGGAGATAAACACTCATATTTAACTATCATATCTAAGATTAATATTTTTTTTTCTCTTAAAGCCATGAAAGTCATGTTGGGTTTTTACAATTAAAATCAAGTAAAACAACTTAGAAGACTTTCAGGGAAACTTTGATGAGCAATGTAAGATAGATATACCTCTGAATACATTTACCTTAAATTATGGCTTAATAGCAAGTCTAGTTCAACTGTTACCGGCAGAGAAGGCACGGTGACCTATCCTCACACACAGAAATACTGATTGATTTCAGACACAGCACTGGGAGCTCTCAGAATACGAACAGGGCGCGGCTTTAATGAAAATTCCAGCCTCCAGCTTTTCACAGGAGCACTCTACTCAATCTTTAAAGCACATAACAGTAAATTTGGTCATAAGTAGTTCAAACCAATTTGTTTTCTAATCGACTCTTTCTCTTCAAGGGCATTTTGACCACAGATTAGGAAATTGTGAAAGTTTCAAGGAACAGATTCAAACAGACAGGAGCAGAGTGTTGCCCTGAACAGGCTGCTGTGACTTTCAGATGTGAGCAAAGCCTTGCCCAGAAATTCATCCCTTTGCCTCTCCCCATTTCTTTCATATTGTTAAAGGTCACCGCAGCAGTATTTTACCCACTGAAGTTACTGGAAGTCACCTTGCTCATCAGTTGTGGAAAGTTACGCAAAACCATATTGTATGATTCAGGCTTTGATATCCTTGAGTACATGTGGCTGCTGTTATCGCAGTGTGGAAGTGTAAAATCAGATATTCTCTTCAATGGTAAGGTGTTGTACTGATGTTGCAGAGGTAATACAGATTTTCTTCCTCATCTCCTTTTTAGATTATGCAATTCAATAATTTTCTGCCCAGTATTTTCTAATGAACATATGAATGCGAAAGGAAAAATAACCACTGCTTCTTTTTTCTCTTAGTTGCTTTTTTGTCTTTCTGGACATGTAATAAATACAAAATTAAATAAAAAGTGATCCCAGGTGGCCAAAAAACTGCTGCTTACAAAGTCAGCAGTGAATAAAGTATACTAAATGTTGCACTCCTATTGCTGAAGTTGGAAGAGCAACGAGTAAAGTAATATTGAGGACAAACTTGCTACAAAAACTGCCTACTCCACTGAAGCTAGCACCAAATTCACATTGACAAATTGCCAAAAATCATCTAGGTTCTTCTCTAAAGACCCCCTGTACTGATTCAGCTTAGCAAAGGCAAGCAGCTAGGTAGTGCACTGCAACCAGCCACAGTAATTAGCACTTTCCCCAGCTGCCGTTAATTGCCTGCACAAAAACAAAAGTCATAGTCGTGCTGCACTCCAGCTGTCACTTGGCTACACTAATTGAGCAGCCACCAAATTTTGAAACTTAAAACAACACAGTGATAAACAGAATCTTTAATATTCAACACAAGTGTTTAATTGGGTCTCAAGGAGGCAAAAAATTATGCTGTTTATTTGTGATGAAGTAGACCACTGTAATGATTACATGTACTTGAGCGAAGACAAGACTGTAAAAGTTGTGAAAGATCATGTTGTATTGCTACTCAGTAGCTGGAGAACAAATACATAACACAAAGGCAGCCACCAGTAATAACCTTTTCTGTAACCGTGTAACTTATTATTTTGCCATCAGGAGGAAGAGGATTATACACCTCTAAACTTGTTTGTCTTACTACCATGTTACTTTTGTTATGTTACTTTTGTTATGTGGTACACACTGATGTTCAAATATCAGTGCACACAAACCATTTTAGCAGCTAAGGAGGGTGGCTTTATATACTCGTTATTATATGCAGGATATTTTAAGAAAGACTTTACATGCCCAGCTGTGAGGGACCTGACTTTCAAGGACTGCTGAACAGATCATCTTTGAAAAATAAGACCTTTTTATATTATTTCCAGTAAGGTGTCTTAAAACTTAATTTCTGAAACCAGTATTCTTTTAAAATTCAGCTTTTTTGTACTGTGGTGGGTTGACCTCAGCCAGCAACCGAACACCACCCTGCCACTCACACTTCCCTCTGCTGTGGGATTAGGAGAAAATAAAAGGAAGGTGAAAAGACTCATGGATCAAGATAATGACAGATTAATAAGGAAAGCAAAAGTGCTGTGCACAGGCAAAGCAAAAAGAAGAATTCATTCACTGCTTCCCATTCGCAGGCAGATGTTCAGCCTCTTCCAGGAGAGCAGGGGTCCAGCATGCAAAATGATTACTTGGGAAGACAAACACCATAACCGCAAATGTCCTCCCTTCCTCCTCCTTTTCCTCAGCTTTTAGTGCTGAGCATGACTCCATCTGGTATGGGGCAGTCGTTTGGTCTGTTGGGGGTCAGCTGTCCCAGCTGTGTCCCCTCCCAGCCTCTCGCCCACCTCCAGCCTGCTGGCTCTTGGGGGAAGAAGTGATTTGGAGGTAAAGTCTTGATGCTGTGTGAGCACTGCTCAGCGGTACCCAAAACACGGGTGCATTACCAGCACTGTTTTAGCCACAAATGCAAAGCACAGCACCATACGGGCTGCTGTGAACTCCAACCCAGCCAGACCCTGTACAGGTACTTTCACTATTTGATTTCTCCAGTGTTCCTGTAGACTTCGACAGTATTGGTTTGTCCAGGTACTGTTTGTGCTATTCCACCTATTATTTTTTGTCATATATGCTGACTGCAAGCCCATTGGGCAATGAAGCTAACTCTTTTGTAATGGATAGTAAGCTAATACCCTTAGAGTTCAGCCTATGTAGAAGAGGGATTATAGTAGAATAATTAAAGCATTACAGCATTGTACTTGGAAAACACCTTAATACAAGTCTAGAATATGTATTCTAATGCTGAAATACAACAGCCTAACTGTACAACCAGACACTGCATTTCTACCTTTGAGAAAAATCAAAATTTTTAGTGTTTATTACACTTTAATTCAGAAACTAAAATGTATTACCTGAAGAGGCAAAGACAACAAAATTTACTTTCTCTGTGATGGTCTTCTTCAAGTAAATTTCCCAGAATTGAGCAACTAGTCAAAGACTTACAGAACTCTTTTGCAGTGTTTGAAAGAAATCTCTTGGCAGATGGGCAGCGCCTCAAAAGAAATACTCTTTGTTTAGCTTAAAGAAAGAACCCGTTAAATGTGCTGTGTTGGTGGTTGTTAAGTGTGTCTCTGTTACAAGACAGGTTGCTTGCAATGATATTCAGACAGATCTGAACTGCAGTTGCACGTCTGCTCTCAGGCAGAAACACACACACACACACACACACACCCCCATAAAGAGGGAGCAATTCTACATTAGATATGCAAAAATACCTGAAAAGGAGCCAAGAAGGTGCTTTTTACAAGGTGCTGCCTTGGAAGACATTTAAGACAAAGAAGCTGTCCCTATCTGATTGCTACTACCTTTGTCAAGCAAACAGGACATCCTGGCATTCTGGACCTTTTTGGCAAACAAGGAGTATTTGTTCAGCATTAGGACCCTGGCAGCGTAGAACAAGTCTTACAAGCTCCTCCCTCAGGACTGGTCAAATAGGAAGAACAGCTTTCTTCTGCACTGTGCTCTGCTGATTCCACTTCAGGATACTTACCCAGAAACTCAGACTGAAGTCCAGTTAATGTATTGAATCTCTTTACACTGAAGAACTGGCTTCCCACATCATCGCCGGAGATCCTGAAGATGGCTTCAACTACGCCTTTGCGATGTGATTTATACCCCTGTATATATATCCAGGACATGCCCTGCGAAGAAGGCAAAAGCACAGGTCAGCTAACCTGTCCTACATGATTTTTACTACCAGCTGAGAGATGTAAAGAGCCTATAAGACAATGTGGCTTTCATTGCTGGCATTGTAAGGCTGGCAGCTGAGGCATCCAGCTTATTGCGTGTGAATGAAGCAGTCTTAACATGGAAGTAACGAAGACACAAAAAATTGCAACTCCTCTGCACTCTCCATGATGCTTCTTTCAAAGTGGAGGGGCAACAGTAAACTCTGTACAATTTCCATATGTATCTTTACATTTCACCTCTTCACACTCTTGTGCAGCTGGATGCCGCCCTCCACTTGTACTTCCCGGTAAACCATTTCAACCTCTGTGAGGCGACGTATGAGGACTTTTCATATGAGAAACACTCAAAGCAGTGGGTGGCCTTAGTACTATACCCTCACCTAACAGAGGTTGAGTCTGTTTATAGCCAAATCTTCAGGCACACTGAATAGCACCTCTCGCGTCATATACATCCTCTCATTAAGGTAACAACCTACATGCTGACCTGCTGTGATAAAAATTTTAAAATTTCTCCATAATTATGAGCTACTTTTTGCCTTTCTTCAGCAAGAGTATAAGAGCAATTTGCATTTGGCTTGTGCAGGTAATACTGTTTCTTTATTCTGGTCATATTTGACAGGGTTACTTGGGCTGCAATATATGTTGCAGGGCCACCGCTTGCTGCAGAAAAATGGTTGCCACAGCCAGTATATAATTACACTGTACTAATTGAAGCAGAATATATTTCCTTGGCAGTAATGAGTAGTAGAGAGGGCTTAATGGACCAAATTGCTGCAGAAGCCAATCTTAGTCACTCGTTATTCCTTCAGAAGCCAATCTTAGTCACTCGTTATTCCTTCAGTAGCTGTCCTATGCTAAGTCCAACTCAGCAACTACACAAAATATCAGATGAAACCTAAGTCTACACTGCAATAATATGATCTTTAAAGTTTCCACCAACATATAAAGCTTTAAAGGTGGTATTTTTTGCATCTGTAAAAGTCACATAGTGCCGAGATCTACAGAGTATCTTCACTTCTAGACTGGGATTAGTTTTTGGACAAAAGACCAGTGCCAAAAGAACCCACCAGGTCTCCTTGTTCCACAAGTGATCCGTTGTCATCACAAATTTATGCCTATCTTGCTTTACTTTTTTCTACTGTTACTTGTCTTAGGAAGAACAAAATCACTAAGTTTTTTCATAATAAATATTTCTCAATGTTTATGATGCAAAGTCCTGCCAGACAGATGAAAAAGCAGGAATTTTCACACATACTCTGCTCCCTACTGCAGTGTGTGAGAGGGAGAACCATCTTAGATTTCTGGAGTAGTGGTCTTGTCTCCTGCTACATTTCCTCCAAGGAATGTGTTGCCTTTTATTTGTGATGACTGAGGTTTCTCACAGGGAGACTCATCAGCTAAAACAACTGTCCCAAGGAAAGCCACCCAGGAAGGATGAGATGGCTTATCTATCTCACCGAAAAAAGTGACATGGCAATAAGCAGCCCCAGTCATAGGCAGGGCAAAGCAAAGTAACTGCTAAACACTACGACACTATCACATCAGAAGATACATCCCAACGTGTTCTGGTATGGCCGACCTGCTGCAGATTCTTGTTAATAGATAGGTTATGTTTACTCTGAAGTTAATCTGCTTTCTGTCGTTGCAGCCCTTTAAAATCAGATGCAGGCAAAGAAATGCATGAAGAGAAGTTTGGGATTCACAGTAAAGCAGAAGAAAACATATGGATATGCTGAGTAATATGGACACTGTCTCTTTTCCTACATTTATTCAGACATATTCAGCCAGATCACTGGTGTTCACTGTGACGCAAGGCAGTCAGAAAATTACCTCCATCTCTGCAAAAACACAGGAGCCTGGCAGAAACACTCTGTGCTGGAAAGCCAGTTTCTACTTTTCTTGCCTGTGTTTACTGTTTTCACACCTCACTCTTACCTTTTGATCACTATCTTCTGTATCAGCACAGAACAAAAGACTCAGTGATTCTTCTGCTCCATTTGTGGGTCACCCCAAAAGGAAAGCGGGAAGGCAAACCAGGTGCTGCTCTTTGTGTGCATATCCTTTCTCCACCATCTTGTCCCTTTCCTCTTTCTGGTATCAAGGGACAACTATACTCTTATAGTACTCCTCAGCATTAATTTGGGTTTAAGAGGGGGACTACAGATAAGTGTCTAAAACTCTGCACGTGGATATATCATCACTCTCAGAAAACACATCCTGTATGAAAAAAAAAAGGCAAACAAAAGCATTAAATCATATGAATGATAATAGAGTGCCTAACTTTTGCTAGGATGGCCATTACCACCTTGCAAGGCTACATGCAGATTTGCAAGCACGTTTCCCCCCTCACTTAATGAGCAATCTTGATGCTTGGAAAAGTATGCTGCCCCTGCTAGGGCTCTGGATTGCTCAGAGGTTTTTGTCAGAGTAACCCTGGAGACAAGAAAAAGTTACCCTGTCTTAGGAGAATGCAGACACTCTCTTGGACTCAGGCAACTTAGATCTTTGATGTAAAGCTGTTATGAGGAAACCTGACCCCGGTCTTGGGCTGAGAAAGAAGGGGATGAATAAAAAAGAGCACAGGACATCATGGCCCTCCCAGGTTTCTAAGAGACTGACAAAATGTCTTTTGGATATGTGATACCACTCAGCAAAGGGACAAAGGCAAGTGCCAAAATGGACAGAGTGTTCAACATTCACATCTGCGTAACCACCAGGCTGCTCAGAATTAATACGACCATATGATGAGCGTGTCTTCTGATTACAGCCCATCTGTGCAAAATCAACACCAAGGAACAAGTTGAACTGCAAAGGAGCTTGAAGGAATAATTGTGCAGGCTGATGAATAAAAGACGACAGCTATGAACCACTTCCTTGGATTGTCAACCTCCCTCCAAAAAGAAGGTATACTGGTTACACTAACAAGCCAAACACACTTAGGGTAGCAAAAATAGGCCACCTCCAGCACAAGAAGCCTTGATTGCATCAGTATTTCACATGAGTTTCTTTGGTAGCACCAGAAACTGGAAAGGGAAATGAAACTTCTAAACACAGCATATGAAGGAGTCCCAATTGCCATTTACTCCTGCTTACCAGAACTCTGTAATAAAACTTCACCCCTTTCACAGCATTTTCCACCTTGGTCCCTACTGAAAACAGGCAGAAGTCACAACTTTTTAAAGAAGATAGGAAGGCTAGAGACAAAATAATTTCTTTTGAGCCACAATCAGATCACAGCTCCCTGTAGCCTCCTCGGAAATGCCCAGGCCCTCATATTTTGGGAGCTTAAGAGAGATGTTAAAGATAGAGAATTCTTGCCTTAAAGAGTCTTGACATTACTACATTAAAAACTGCTGTACTCACAATACAACAGGGCAGACATACACAAGCCTAAACATACAGTGCACCCAGTGCTGCTGTTCCTCTGCAAGGGAAAGTGGATCCAAACGTGGGTACCTGCAGCCCTTTGAATGACATATTGTCCAGAAGAGACACCTACAATACATGAATTACCCTCATAATTTACACTTGAAAAATGTTTAAAAGTTTTTAAGTAATGAGGATGACTGAAAATAATTGTATCATCCGACACAAATGGTTAATGCAAAAAGCAGAATTTAAAGATACTTTGAAAGTGATTTTAAAGCCTGCAATGGCCAAACATGTCATCTACTAATAAAACCTACTGCCATGTTGTTACTGTATCCTTCCAGTTACGTCAATGCTCTGATGTGATTAAGGAAAAATCTCAGCTATTTTATGCTTGACTTCTTTTCCCCCGTCAGGCTGTAATTTATGTGTGTCACTAATAGGTTTGTCTCTGAATTACAGCCCCTGGCAAATTCTGCTTCTGAATGTGCCTGCAGTTCCCACATCATTTAGGGAAACAGTTTCAAGTGCTGAGGTATCATGTGGTTTCTAGCACTTGCAAGGAAAGTTAGTGCTGAAATCAGCAAGGCCAGGAACCAAGGGACTTTTAAAAGAAGATGGCTAGCAACACAAAATGAACCTTTCAAAGTGTAAGTTTTTAGTTTGGACTCAGGCACAACGCACCCAGTGTGGATATATCCAGATTCTCCTGCATAGCTGTGGGACATCCTCAGCAAAATAGGGGCGAGTTACAGAAGACCATGGGAAAACTCCCTCTAACCGCAGCGGATGTCAGCCTGAAGCTTTATCTTATATTCATGCGGCCTTTCATTCCAATAGCGTGTGCTAGCCAAAGGTTTTCAGCAAGCGTGAGGGGGCTCAAGCATAAACAGACTCCCGAAGCTGAAGAAAAGTAGGAAGTTCACAGTTGCCATGCTTTTAGGACTGAAAGGAAACGGACTTCTATTTTGGCATAGATCTACTGCAAAAATATGTACAGGCTTACACTCCTTCCCTCAAGAAAACTGTCGCTTGACCATATTTTTCTCCCCTGTTGAGTACCAGGCAGAACAGCTGCATTGGACACACGTTTGTTTCTGCTCCACGCAACTCTCACGACTGTCGCCATCTGGCATGAGAAATGCTGCCTTCAAGTCTGAGACTATAGAGAAAGTCACACACGAAATGTCCAGGAAACGCCCTCTCCCGTTATTTCAAAACAATCCTCCTGCCTTCACTTCTGCCCTTTGAGGATGTCTTGCCTAAATAAGGGATTGCCTTTCTGACTGTCAGCTAGCCTCCAGTCAGAGACGATTGTTTGGTTGCAGTTGCTCAACTTTTCTGTGAGAAGCTGGAGATCTGCATATAAGCTGGAGTTGTACCCAGAGTAGCTTGTGCACCCTGAAGCACCTCCCCTAGCTTTAATTTGCCCCCAGCAGAGTAACAACTATCCTTCATTTAATAAAAATGTTCATCAACTAAATAGATTCACAATTCATGATTCAGAATTCAAAATAAAATTTCATTTTAAATTGCTGATAATTTCCTTTTTACTTTTCTAGCTGCTGGAAATAAATAAAAGAACTTAGAGGAGGATTGGGAATCAAATTTAGTGGAAAGTATGAATTAAATTTTTGATGACTTCACTTTTCCCTTCCCTGCCCTGCTCCTGTTTCTGACTACCTACACAGAACATGGTTTTCCACCTCTTTTTAATGCAGACTTGAGCAAGGAAGGCTCTGGTCAAAGGCTGCAACCTTTGGGCTGAAGGACTTTCTTGGCCTGACCCTCAGTATAGGCATCGTCCAAAGAACTAAGTCAGAAACCTACAGCCTTGGGAAAACAATAACAAAGGCATGCCGTAATCATATTCCATGGAGAACTGGATCTGAGAGAAACTCATTCTAGAAAAGACTAACATGAAAGTTTACATACAGGCTATTGCAACAGTACTGTATATGAATGCAACAGAGTGCACAGGAACAGGACAGAAAGACAAGAACCAACCTGGATCTACCAACTACCAGCATTTGGTACAGGCAGAAAAAAATGTTATGTTATACATGTAGAAGCAGACAACCAGCAGTTGAAAGCAAACCAAATGGCTTTTAAGTGATTCTCTGGCAGTGCTAAAATACTACAGAGTACCCTTGTTGCTTTCTACAAGCCAGTTTCTGGCCAACTCAGTCATCTAGCCAGGAGACTGGAACTATTTTTGTGTGCAATATTGCCCAGAGCCTTTGCTGAGTCACTTTGCATTTTTCTGTGTCTATCAGCATATCAATAGATATCAGAATTCAATTCTTATTCATGTACTTGTATTAGCTCAGCATTTCCCAGAATCCCAAGCTTTTGCTGGTGGCCTGCAGGTCTACCCTGCATTCATTCCACTGCCTGCCTTACGTCATTATATCTATTAGTGTAGTTGTCCAGCAGAGCACCGCCTGGCATGTCTCATTAACATTCTCTAGCTACAGCAGGACTGAATGGCATGTCATTTACTTGTAAAAACTATTCACTGAAAAATACAAAAGTGATTATAAACTAATCTCTAAGCTTTGGCTTCAGCTTGGACCCAACATTTTTATAGACATCTATACTTCATTCTGGTGGTTCATGACAACACATCCCCTTGACTAAGTTGCTGCTGTCTGTTAATAAGCAACCTATCCTAATTCATTACCCCACACTTTATTAAGTGTAGGTAAACAAGAGTCTGGGAAATTCTTTTATTGCTTATTTGACTTGTGAGTAAATGTTCCACTAATTCGAGCTATTCTCCCTCTTAGCTCCTACTTGCTGATTCCAGTGACTAAAAGAAAAATTATATTTCAGCTACATAAGTTTTGTAGTACAAATACAAACTAACATGCTCTGCCTCCATATTGGCCCCTCTACCCTAGCTCTCCTGCTGTCCCTTCTCTTTGCAGAAAGCAATGGCAATGAAGTCCATCTGAAAAAAAGACTCTTCCAGGCAATACTTGCTCTGCTCAACATAGTCTCAGCAAACCCACTGGATCAGGGATCTCAAGCATTCCACCACAGAAGAGGCAAAACTGCACTTCAGCTTGGTGAAAGCAAGAAAAAGGGGAGAGGAAAAAACGGAAGCAGTTTCTACAGGAATTCAGAGTCTGCTGAGCAGGTATGGGGGAATCATAATTTCAAATTCAAATACTTCAAACTCCTCCTCAGTCCAGTTTGAGAGACCTAAGAACCTTTGTATTACCAGCCCTTTGTATAATCCTGTGCCAAGGAAGCCAGACAGCAGAATAAAGTTTTGCCTCACAGCACAAGTTGCATAAAGTCTTTGTGGTCGTAGTGAATGATCTGCAAGGAACCTTGTCATTGCTATCTATGTAAATGTCATCACCTTAGTTGATCAAACTGAATTACATTTTTAGAACTAACATGCTTAAATCTAAAAAGAGTTTCAAGGTGACAGAAATAAAACAAATACTTTACTGTGTAAGTGCAAAGTCAAGATTACTCAGGTTGGTTTATTACTGAAAGACGAATTACTACATCCTGCAGGGAGTATATGCCATTTTCCATTTAGGCTGAGGAGAAATGCAGTTAGCCCCACCAGCTGAATACAGAAATCCTGACTATGAATTAGTTTTTCTCCACCACACTGGACACAGCCATTTTTGTATTGGGCCAAACGGGCAACATAAACACCCTAAATCAATCAGGATTTAGTTTCATGGCCACATAGGAGGTTCAGCACACTAAATGACTGTAAGGAACCACATCTGTGAAAGATTATTTTTTCATTTTATAAGACATGCTTCAGTGTATAACTGCTAGACTGCTGCTAGAAAGGGCAGCTGTGAGAGGAGCAAGTACGGTAAGAAAAACTTCCTGTCTGGAGACAAGCACATCTTCAGAAAAGGTTGAAAGGTAATAGTCAGCTGTTTTAAGCCATTAATTTAAAGTAGAATTTGCTAAACAAAGCAAAATGAGAGCATGTTCTCTGTTCCGTGAACTGCTTCTGGCCTTGAATCCACAAGCAGAATGTTGCATTTTCCCCACTGTGGACAATTTAAGGAAAACTCCTCACCTGCTAGACCCGGAATGTTTAAATTGCTTTGTAATGCACATTTCCATCAAAATCTTCTTCACACTGAATGACCCTTGGTCTTTTCACACATGAAATGCAAGTGTTCCATACAATAGGAACCAATTACTTATGGCAGTGACCACCACTTACTGAAATTCATAGAATCATAGGTTGGAAAAGACCTCTAAGCTCATCGAGTCCAACCATCCACCCAACACCACCATGCCTACTAAACCACGGCCCAAAGTGCCACATCTACACGGTTTTTAAACACCTCCAGAGATGCTGACTCCACCACCTCATTGGGCAGCCTGTTCCAATGCCTGACCAAATTAATTTCAAGTAAAACAAAGAAATGGACAGTGATTATTCAACACTACAGTTTCACAGAAGGCCTGCAAAGCGGAATAATGCCTTTTATTAATAAGTGTTCTTCTCCCCAAAATACACTCACTATAAAAGTCTCCGTTACAACAATTGAACTGATCAACTCCCACAGGAAACACGAAAAACACTCTTTCAGCACAGCAATTGATAGCAGAGTAGAGAACAATATGGGGAAACACAGGAAATTTAAAAAAAAAACCCTCTTACCTGCTGTTTTGTTGATTGTAAGGTGTGCCGCACTACTCTGTACAAACCAGTTTTAAAGCAAAACGCAATGAAATTAGTTGCTGAGCGAAGAAACTCTACAGCAGGTTCCAGCTGTGATTCATGCGCAGGTCCACAGGCACTGCATATGCTCTTGGTTAATGCACCTAAGTCGTCTTTGGAGTCAGCACAAATTGACAAAAGGAATGATGACTAAAATTAAAAATTGTACTACAAAAGTAATGTCAGAACAGAAGAATGTGGTTTAATACACTGACTTCTTCTGTTAAGCTGGCTGTCAGTGAAAGTCAGCTAACAAAAGAACAATTTAGCCAGTCCTTGAAAAGTGGTTTCTCTACGAAACTTCATTGTTTCATCTTGAGATCCCTAAATAATGCTGCGAGAATGACAGGTTACAGTGATGCAGAATTAATGGACTTCTAACAGCAGAGCATCCTTCCCTCTCGCCTCTTCACTCCTCAGCAAAGAGGGACACAATTTTGCTTGGCATATGAAAACACTGAAAGCAGCAGCCAAATTGCACATTTCGTTTCCATTTACCTCAGAAGTCAACAGAAACCTCTGAAAATGAAATACATAAAACTTGCTTTTTTTGCCTCTTTTTTTTCTAATGTTTCTTGTGATTAGTAAAATATTTACCCCACCTCCATCAGCAGATCAGTTTCATAAAACAACAGTGATTTTATAATTTGTATTCTGACACGGGTGAAAGTATGGCAAGAACATACTGCTACACTCCAGGCGCAGGCGGCCACACACACCTGTAAGGCAGCCCAGTTTTCCCTCGAGGCTGTTAAGAGGAAGCAGTGATTCGCTTCTAGCTGGAGAAACATTTACTGAATCTTTTATGAATTATGCAAGGAAGCCAACGATTTCCAACCCTGTAATTATTGTTATTCGTTTGGCTCACTCACAGCTCTTTCATAAAGAAGCAGGCTTCAGTCCCATCTGTCTGCTGCATAGATGTACACTGGCTGGTGTCAACAGCAAGGGAACCAAAGAAAGAAAAGGACTACTTGGACCAAAGAATTGAGAATAATCCTGCTACCAGAAAATTACTACTCCACAGAGCAGTTTCCTTGGACTATAAAAAGTAGAGATTTAAAAGCTGTATTTTATATATAAACCAAGGCTGTCTTTGTGTTTATTGTCTCATGTAGTTTTTCATAGTTTTAAACCAACAAACAAAGATTATTCTTGTGCTGAAAGTCAGAACAATTCCATCACTTCCAAGTCAGAAGCAGTGAGCGCAAACTGAGAAGGAAGCTGTTACTGGTTGGGAGCTAGTAAGTCATCAGCTGAGTAGTCTTCTTCCAAGACTACAAAAAAGCCACAGAAGTTAAGAAGCAGAGCCATGCACCTAGATGGGAGTGAGAAAGTGTGACTCCAGAAAATGTGAGCACTGTTACTCTGAATTCCATGGCGATGTTCATTTCACGGCGAAGTGCAGTAAATTTCCAGTTAAATCACAATTAGTGATTAATTAAGGGTGAGCAAAAGCACACCGTTTTATCAGCCTGTGTCAGAAACACAATTTGTATGAATTCAGACAAGACTGTAGGGCTCAGAGAGAGAGCGCAACTCTTATGAAGCTGCCTATTAAAACATTATGGCCTACGAACTAAAAGAATATCCTCTCCTTGGGCTTGAACTATTCACTCCACAGATCAGTCAGACTGTAAATGTTGAAACACCTTACCCTGAAAGTGAATTTCAGTCGCGAGGAGACACATTAAAGTGAATAAAAAGATGACAATGTTGAGAACCAGCTTTAATAAAATGAAGAAAGGATGACAGCTTCCATTAAAATCATATTTATGCACCATCAGAATACCTTTAACTTATCAAAACCTAATTTATCAAGTTAGCTTTGTTTTGTCTTACATCTGTTCTCTAAGTAACAGAAACATTCAAGGCAATACATAAATCTATGATGATATTAAGGGAGGTTAAGGGAAAGTCATTTCACCAACACTAGCACATCCATGTAAAATGTTACACACTGAAGCTGCAAAAAAAATGTATTAACATTTTTTAGTTCAGTACACAGTATTCATAACGCCATCAGCACAAGGATTCAGATTTCAGACTTTAAATCTCAAATTAGGTTTCTTGTTCAAAAACCACTCAAACACTTGTCTCCATGTCTTTTGGCACTGAAATGACCTGATTTTTGTGCTTCACACTCCTGAAAAATCAGGACGCTTATTTGCATTCATAAGTAACAATACAGGTGTTCATTCCCTCACTTCTGTACAGACTCATTACTCATTTGTAGCACACAGGGAACACTGGGGACTGAGGTTACAAGACTACTGTTAATCCTGCTTGATATTAGACAAGCCATTTCTCCCCCAGAAGCATTATTACTTTGGCAATAAGTGGACTGAAAAAGTGAATTTATTATCAGGCCCTTGATTACTTTGCAGATGTTTTAAATTCATTGCTACCCAGTTTAATGTTCCCTAAATTAACTGTTTTCAAAGTCTTTACAAACACAGTTTAGCAATTAGAATACAGCATATAATTACTCTTTTTAATAAAAACAGATATTAGAAGAGAGTGCCTTATTAAATAGACTATGACACAGAAGGAAAACACTTTCAGTCAAAGGACTGAGATGCTCATTATGTAAATTAAACTATGCAAATGTTGTAACAGGAGTACGTGTGAGATTTTCAGCAAGTCTAGCTTCTGAAGTCAATCAAATACACTCTACCAGGCAACATGCCTCCTGAAGCATTCGCTTAAAACTTAAGCGGAAAACACAGCACATGTTTAAGTGCTTTGCAGCAATTTCTACCACACTGGTATGTCATTCACAAAAAACCCCCTCATACAATACAGCACCGATACAACAGTAACATACTGAAGCATGACACATTTCCTGCACAAATACAGTATTTCATTATGTTACTTTTGCTGTAAGATTGCAGAGTATTCTAAAACCTACAAGGAACAACTACCTATACTAACAGTGCTTGGGCAACTTTGCTGCCGCGTAACCTCAGCTACAGGACAACGGAACAAAACATAGCTCCTTCTTTCAAAAGCAAAGCAAGATGGGAGGAAAAAAGTTGGGACAAATTGTCACTGGCAGCCAAGTACCTTTTTTTTTTTTATCAAGTCTTCCATCTTTACCTTGGCAGATGTATCATCCATGACCACTGAATCCATGTTAAATGGAGAGGGCTGGTATTTGACTTCACTCTTCACCAACACAAAATTATACACAGAAAGCACTGTACATTTGAACATCTTAACCAATTAGTTAAAACAGGATTTTCATACATCCACTTTCATGGTGAACCGCGGTGTATCCTGAGGCAAGGATCTATCTAATCTAAGTGCAAAACAACTTTTTCAGCTGTGCTGGCTCTCCACAGCAGCTATATGCTGGGCAACTGGGTTCTACCACAGTTCTCAACTGTCTGCCATCACAGAAGGAACCAGAGAAAGACATTGCAGCTCTTCTAGCTCTTGTTCCCGACTCGTATGTTTCCACACCTGCATGAGAGAGGATAAACCAAACTACAAAGTTGCCATTTCTAATCTGAATTCCTTGATTGTGTAAAGTGAATTTGAAAATGGAACCACTTAGTTGGTGTAGCGCCCTTCATGTATCACTCCTCCATCCTTTCTTAATTCAACAGATTGCCAGCATTCCTTCTACTGCAAAAAATCATCCAGCTCAGATGACCTTGACACTCCCCTGTCTTCACTTTTTCACCAGCAATCCTGAAGGCCTTGATGTTCTGCGCTCCTTTAATTGCTTCTACGAGGCCACCCGGTTCTACTGAGAAGACACATATTGCATCAGGAAATGTTGCAGGGCTATCCAGTTGCTGTTGCAGGGCTATGATCTTGCTGGGATCATGGAGACACGGTGGGATGACGGTGGGATGACTCGCATGACTGGAGTGCCGCAATGATGGGATACAGGCTCTTTACGCAAGACAGGCCAGGAAGACACGGTGAAGTGGTGGAGTTGTCATTTGCATAAGAACACAGCTGGAATGCATGGAGGTCTGCCTTGGGATAGGCAATGAGCCAACTGAGAGCTTACAGGTAAGGACTAAAGAGATGACAGGTATGGGTAACATTATGGTGGGTGCTGGCTACAGGCCACCTGACCAGAAGGAAGAAGTGGATGAGGCCCTCTACACACAGCTAGAAGCTGCTTCACATTCACAGGCCCTGGTCCTCAATATCTACTGGAGGGACAGCACAGCAGGACTTAAGCAACTCAGGAGGTTCCTGAAGGGCATGGATGCAACTTCCTGATCCAAGTGACAGAAGAACTAACAAGGAGAGGTGCTCTGCTGGACCTCATACTCACCACCACCAAGGGGCTTGTTGGGGATGTGAAGGTCAAAGGCAACCTTGGCTGCAGTGACCATGACATATTGGAGTTCATGATCCTCAGATGAGGGAGGAGGGCAAAAAGCAAGCACAGCACTGGACTTCAGGAAAGCAGACACTGGCCTCTTGAAAGATCTGCTTGGTAGAGTCTGATGGGATAAGGCTCTGGGAGGGAAGGAGGCCTCAGTAAAGCTGGTTAATATTCAAGGGATCACCTCCTCCAAGGTCGAGTGGTCCATTCCAATGAATACAGAATCAGGCAAAAATGCCAGGAGGCCTGCATGTATGAACAAGGAGCTCCTAGCAAAGCTATAACACAAGAAGGAAGCATACAGAGGGTGGAAACACGCACAAGTAACCTGCTAGGAATAGAAACACTGTGCAACCATGCAGAGATACAGTTAGAAAACCCAAAAGCCCACCTGGAATTGAATCAGGCCAGAGATTTCAAAGGCAACAAGAAAGGCTTCTACAAGTACATTGGTGAAATAAGTCAGGCTAGGAAAAATGTGAGCCCAGTGCTGAATGGGGCAGTGGCACTGGTGATACAGGACATGGTAAAGACTGAGGTCCCGTATGCCGCCTTCGCCTCTGTCTTTACTAGCAAGACTGGCCTTCAGGAATCCCAGGCCCAGAGACCAGGGGGGAAAGGCTGGAACAAGGAAAAATGTGTCCTTGGTCGAAGAGGATCAGCTCAGGGAATACTCAAGCAAACTAGACATGCGTAAGTCCATGGACCCTGATGGGAGGCACCCACTAGCACGGAGGGAGTTGGCAAGTGTCATTACGAGGCCACTCTCAATAATCTTTGAATACTCATGGGAAGTGGGAGAAGTGCCCAAAGACTGGAGGAAAGCCAATGCAACTCCTATCTTCAAGAAGGAAGAACCAGGAAACTACAGTACGGTCAACCCCACCTTGATGAGGTGATGGAACAACAGATACTGGAAACAATTTCCAGGCAGATGAAGGACAAGAAAATCACCAGGAGTAGTCAGCATGGATTCATCAAAGGGAAGTCACGCTTGACCAACCAGATAAACTTCTATGACAAAATAAATGACTGGCTTGGTAGATGAGGGGAGCAGGCAATATAGTATACCTTGACTTCAGGAAGGCTTTTAACACCGTCTTGGATGAGCAGACAGTCAGGTGGACTGCAAACTAGCAGTCCCAGAGAGCAGTGATCAGTGGGATAAAGTCTAGTTGGAGGCCACTAACAGTGTACCCCAGGAATCAATTCTGGGTCCAACTGTGTTCAAAATCCTGGAGCATCTCTCATGTGAAGAAAGGCTGAGAGAGCTGGGACTGCTGAGTCTGGAAAAGAGAAGGCTCGTGGTAGTAATCTCATCAATGTGTACAAATAGGTGAACGGAGGGTGTAAAGATGGAGCCAGACTCTTTGCAGTGGTGTCCAGTGACAGGACCAGAGGCAACAGGCACACACTGAAACACAGCAGGTTCCCTCTGAACATCAGGAAATGCTTTTTCACTGTCAGGGTGACCACACAGCAGCACAGGTTGCCCAGGGAGGTTGTGGAGTCTTTGTCCTTGGACATATCCAAAAGCTCTCCGGATGTGGTCCTGGGCAACGGGGTCTGGGTGGCCCTGCTTGAGCAGAAAAGTTGGACCAGATGACGTCCAGAGCTCCCTTCCAACCTCAACCATTAAGTGATTCCGTGACATATTGAAATTTGATTAAAATAGGAAAGACACTCCACTGTATTTCCCCTCTTTTTATTATTCTTGTATCTTCCAAAAAGAGCGTAACACTGTGCTGGCAAATGAAAGTTGATAAAGAAATCCAACAAAACTAGCTTTGACACACACAAATTTCAACGAAACATTTCAGCACTTCTAAAGTGTCAGCATTTTTCAGCTAGTTTCATGAGTACTAGTTCTAGCATACAAGAAAGAATCTTGTTTTCTTAATTTCAGCAGCAGAACTGACTGTGATTCTACTGCTTTGGTGAAGGTTATACTTATTCTTCTATACAATAAAAAAAAAATTAAGGAGTCATGGAGGAAAGAGTACGACCTAATTACAGGGAGAAGGCAATACAACCACAAACTCCAGATAATTTGAATGCTTAACTTTGTAACAGAAATGGTCTTTCCTAGGTTTATCACAACTTTTCAAAATACTCATGTACCATCAACATTTCATCATTTCATCTCTACATAAACTATACTAGCCAACAGCAGCAAACAGCTACTGTTAGCCCAAGAAGGGAGAGAAAAAACATGATGCACCTACGCCCTCTCAGTAGTGGGTGGCTACAAGCACGTGGAAAGCAGAGCAAACACCATGTCAGAAATCCCTAAGCCAGCTCTAAGAGACTGACGGGCAGTTAAGATGGTAGTTAGGCACAGCTCTGCCTACTGGTATCATGAGATTACATTCCCAGAGTATTTGGTTTTAATTTGGGGATTGTTATCCATATGTACCAGGGTGTGTACACACACACATACACAGCCCTCCCTCCCAGAGTGAATTTCTAGTGTCCTCAAACGTTATACAGGCTCCCCTTTTAATTCATGATCCAGTATGTGACCACATTACTAATGCCTTAAGGACTGTGATGAGTCCATCACCACCAATAGTTCATCCTTCTGCCGAGCACACTTGGAATTTTATGAAACAAGTAAGAAACACATCCTAAGATCCGTCTAGTAAGTTTCAGGAGACATTAAAACTGCCAAAAAGTCAGGAGAGTCTTTAATACAATAGAAAATGTTCAGTAATCCAAGTTCAGCAGCCATTACTAATTACCATTTGGAAAAACGATGTAAAGATTTGAAACTTTAGAAATTCAGTTCTTTCAGAGCAGCTTTGTACAGAACAAACTCATTTAATCTTGAAAGCACCATGAAGTGACACTACATATCAGCAAGCACAAAAAAACAAGATCATGGGACTCCACCATGTGAACTACACCTTGAATACCACTAAGGTAGATTTACACTGCAGGCTTGAGCACAGCACAGAAGTACTCAAACTGACTCAGATATTATTTGCCACTTAGCTCTGCATGCAATGTAGACATACCCTATATGTCAGAATATATCTCATTATGAATTAACTGAGCTCTGCAGTACAGTATTTAGGCCCTCATTCTGCACCACTGAAGTCAACAGGCATTTTTCCATCAACATCAGCAAGTGCAGGGTCAGGCTTGTAATCACAAACACACTTCTCCTAACAAAACATTTGTTTCTAACATGAAGTTATGTCAAGTTCAAACGTGAGTTTTGAGAGCATGCAGATTGCTTACAAATGTAAAAAGACTGGTTCAGAATCTTTCTTAAATATACACACGCAAGTCCATCTGTCACAGACAGGCAATGTAACTCAGAATCATGAGCTTGCTCTAGTTTTTGGTAGTGGCCTGCACGCTTCTGATAATTAAAAAATAAAAAATAAAAAAATAGTTGCCACAATGGACTTCTGACCATTCCAACTTGCACATGGATATGATCTCTTCTCACTGCATCCAGCACATGAAGTTTCACATTTGCTTCTCAAATGCAAATACCAAGTAAATACCTAAAAAAGAAAATGGAACATATTTAAAGTTTCAGCTTCCTCTGCCATTTGATTCAGTTTTCAAAATGTAAACAGGTTGATAACTTGCCCAAACAACCTGTTAGCAGGTTACTGAAATTATAAAAACTGCTATGGCTTCCCAATGAGTCACTCTAGCATTCAATGGTTTTAGACATGTTTTCACAATAAAGCTAAGAATGCACAAAAGCAGAATATTTTAAATACTGCTGATACAGTTAATGCAATGCTAACTTCAGTTAACAGTATTACTGAAATCTGAATGTACCTCAAATTACTACGCCATTCTACACATAATTAACATTCACTGGTACATAAAAAGTCACATGCAACTAAATTTAAAGACTCCTTCATACATGCAGAAATGGACAATTAGGGGTGAAATGATCAACTTCATTTTTAATTAAAAAGTGAATAAACTCTTGTAAAGAAAAATATTTACAAATGCTACATGATATTTTCTCACATCCAGAAAGCACGATTCTAGAAATGGATACTCCTACAGTCCACCCCAGCAACCCTAAGAAATAATTATCTGGCACATAATCAATGCCAGCTACAGCAGAAATTCTTACTCTTCATACCAGATAGATAAGTTAAAACAGCTTCTTGGGACTGTGACTTTAATTCAATGTTTGTGGATCTGCACTTGACGTCAGCTTTTGTTGTAATGGATGAGGTGCCATAGCTACATTGAAAATCTTTCAAGACAAGCCTCAGCGATAAAGCAAACTGAAGTCCTATGTAACAAGCAAGCTATCCTTATACCCTATCAGAAGCTCTGTACCCCAAATCTCTCTGAAAAATGACACTACTTAGAAAATACAGTCCTCGCTCAACTTTCAAAGGTATAAAAAGCCCCTCTCAACTAGATGAACAGTTTACATAATACTTTTACATTGCTGGAATTAATGTCTACCTTATGATTCATACCTTTACAAAATAGATAATAATTCAAGAAAGCAAACACCTTAACTAAAGATTTTTTCATTCATGAATTGAACAGTGCTTTTTGGGTGTTTTTAAACCACTAACACGTCCAGTGTACAGTCTGCAAAAACGCAGATGCTGGTTGGCTGCAGTTACACAGAAGTTAGTAATAACCTCTCCGGGAGTCAATTTTGATCATTAGAATTCTCAGTCCCTTACATCTGAGTTTTATTTAACTCAACATTGGAAAAAAAATATGTCAAAAGTTTTCCATGGCACATGCTCACAAAATCTTAAAACATATTTAACAGCAGTGTATCCTTTCCAGTGTCTGAGGCACCGACTTTTTTCCTCCTCTCTTTATAAAATATTCAAATACCCCTTCACCATGCATGCTTGAATTGATTCTTCCTGAAACATATATCACTACGGGCAAAGGGTAAAGCTTCAGTCCCTGTCTTCCCAAAATAGATTTGTATTATTTTTGATAAATGTATGTCCCAACAGGAGTTTGTTTTCTAGTTCACTGATAACAGTATAACATCCAAGTGTACCAAACGGCAGTATTGCATTTAATCCTCTAACAATGGCATACTCTTTTCATACATCCTAAGTAAGGCTTCCTCAAACTATTTTAGCACAAAAGTCTGCGTGCTAGAAGCTTCTTAAATAAAGCAAAATTTCAATCTATTTTATGCATTTCCCGCCCAATTTCTTGAGATGTGTGGACTACATAATCTATACATATGCATTTGAGTAACACAAATAATAAAATCTTGTTATGTTTAAGATTTGGATTTTCTTCCATAACCAACAGGCTATTATTTCACATGCTTTCCATAGCAGTCATTCAGTCAATGCTGAGTTTTCAAAACAATACTTACTTGTTGCTTCCCATTCAGATTTACTCAACGTTCCCTAGAAGGGGGAAAAAAAAAAGAAAAACCACAAACAAAAAAATACAGTTTCAGCAAAAAATAAGGAAACGATAAAACACCAATTTAACTTGCGACAATCAATCTTTCACAGACCAATTTCTAACCACCCACACTGGCTGGCTATTTAGAGACTAGAAGAGCATTACTGTAGCCCGCAGATACTTATAACTCCAATAACTAGGACAGTATGGAATTGGAATACCCCAGATAATGAACACACATAAATTACACAGGTGTAGGAGAATGGGCCAACAGTCTGTTGGGCTGGATGTCTCTACAATGCAGAGCATGCTGGGCCCATTACCACACATCAGTGTGACCTGACGTGGCTCAAGCTGCTCCCTAGGCTGAGATGCCCAACACTTGTGCAGAAGTAATGAAGAGGCCCTATATCACTGTGCTGCCACCTTCCCCAAGAACACCGCCTGCCTCCACCTAACATTTCCCTGCAGCTCATAAAAACTCTATTTGCAGGAGACGAACTCCCAACCCAGCTCACACATTGTGAAAAAACAGCCTGCCTTGCAGCCCAGGAAACCTACTCCTAGCTCAGCCTTTCGGATGACAGCAGGGCAAGTGCACAAGTAAAAAGCTGTGGCCATTTACCCTACAAATTAAGAAGCATGAGGTAACAACAACAACAAGATGGGTTTTCGGCTCTGCCCATTCCAGTGAGTCCTCACTGGGAGTATGATTTAGTGCATATACTATACCCACTGACCAAGCCTGACCAAATAATTAGTTTTTTAAAATGCTAGTGAAAAAAGGCTTGTTCAAGCAGATTTCTTCTTTGTCAGGTGACACAGCACCTGACAAAAGAAGTCTTTGGTCTGACTTGACCATTCTCACATTCTTAAGCTTATTTCTTGAAAGAAGTATTTTTCTTTTTGAAATTTTTAGATTTCAAATACAGAGAGTATGTTTCTTTTCCCTCTTGATATAGGATTTTTATATATACAAGTAAAAGAAACACACCTTTAAGAATTCATAACATGAACAGTAGTTAAACCAATGATTAAAAAAAGAAAAACCCAAGCCAAAAAACTTCAAGCTGACCAGCCTCATGCTGTATCTATGACAATGAAATGGGATGCCATCTATCAGTAACTATACACAATTTCACTAAAACTACAATCTCTATGCAAACTAGTCTCCAGTTTTGGTTCTCTCTTGTCGAAGAGCCTCAACACATAAAAAAGACTTAAAGTTCAGACTAAAAGAGCCAACATTGCTTATCAGGAACTATTCAGCATTAATAGTTAGGTTAAATCAAGCCTTTGCAAGGTTTCCATCCAGCCTGACCCCCCAAAAGCACAGACAAAGCAAACACGCAGCTATATGCTACCCTGAATAGCTAGCCTGCCTACAGATGGAGAGGCAAGAGCCAAACGGAAGCAGTTCCTGGCAAAAAACAACAGCAAACATTGTCTGTCCTCCTGCTCGCTTCCCAGAACAGCAGCTGTGCAGGCTCCTGTCCATCATGCACCCAACTCTGAGACCAGTACAGAAGAATGAAAGGCTGCAGGGGACAAGCTTCAGACAACTCCACATTGTCATGTACTGCTAGGACAATGGAAGAAAGAAAAATCCTTTATAAAAACATGAGAAACACAGCAAGTTCACAAAGGTAGAGCTGTGCATTAGAACACAAGACTAGAAGCAGAAAAAAACATATTTAATTGGAGCACTGATCTAAAATCTAATATGATCTCTTAAAGATCGTTCAGTACTCTTTTCTTTCTTAAGTCATAAATCAAGCTGACAAAACAGGAGAAACACAGAAAAATATGACACAACAGCAGACTAAGTTTTGTACATAAGATCACTATCATCACAAAGAAAATTTCTTTTCACTCCAGAATATGGACAGAATATAATAATTAATAAAATTCAGGGTGGAAATGCATGGATTTAGTTTTCTGCATATAGGACTAGTTTAATTCTAGGAGCCCTGTTAAAAAAAAAAAAAATGAAGGCACAGTAGATATCAAAAAAATAACATTTACAGAACTTTAGTAAAGTTGACTTAGGAGGGAGCTAGATCTTCTTCACCCAAAACCACAATAGACAAAGAATGCTTAAGATTTCAAATACATGCAGTTTTATGCAGAAAGTTCTCAACTCACCTGTCAGAGGATTAACAGAAGAAAACGAAAGCTTTAAAATTGGTAGCGTGAAGATCCAGAAACGTAAGAAAATGCTTCAAATTAACAGTTAGGTTAGAACAACTGCCAAGGAAGATGGCAAAATATCCTTTTCCTTTTGCATTGTTAAAAATTTTTTAATAACTACCAAATTAAATGAATTTGATTCTTTGAGTACGAGTTATACACTAGACGAACTCCTCAGCCCTGCAGCTCTACCATTTTTCACATGCACAGAGACATTCATACCAATTTCATTGCAGCTGGAAAGAAGCAGCAGGCGTCACATGTCCAAAGACACCATTTGCTCTAGTGAAGTAAGCAGTAACTTACCAATGGTAACTTTGCCTTGCCATCTTTGATAAACTCTTTTGCATGCTCATAATCATCAGGTTTATCAGAAACAAGCCTGGAATCACCAAATGTAGAATATGGCTGGAGAACATAGAAAAAAAAAGAAAAAACTATTAATTGTGTAGTAAGATACATTAATCACATCCGTCAAGAGTTTGTCACAACATAGCCCAGAACAGAGGACAGTAATTATTAAAAGGATCTTAAATTTAAATCTCTACTTTATAGCACCTATAAGATCAGGTCTGGTATTCCCCACTTCCCAGAAAATCCGACACCCAGAAAATCTGACACCCAGGATTTATAAATTAACTGTTATCCATGTTTCCAAAATGGGGGAAAGAGAGTAACTATAAAAATTATTCTCCGTGTACTGCTCATTATGACCAGTACCTAGATACATGCTCTTTTAAAACAGCAACTAAACAAGCCAACATCTCTCTTAAGCAGAAGTACCAAGAAATGATCAACTGAAAGATTTCAGGCAGAATGTTTAAAATGCTTTAACAACACACAGGAGCTGTAACAGAAGTATAGAATTGATTTTTCAAAACTATGCATACACTTCTTAAGGATCCCAGCTACTGTATAATGGTCTGTGCTTAACAATGCAGTCCTCAATTACAAGTGGCCACTAATTTAAGACAGCTCTCACTTCTCTGAGAACAAAGCCGATATGTCAAAGGCTGTGCCACCACGCTACTAGCAATACAAGCCCGCACAAAGCACCACCCCTTTCAGAGTCAACAATGACAGTCAAGTCCACTTGCAGCCCATGTGACTCAGTTTAATAAGTCACCACATATACTTGACTTGATAGTTTTATGCTGAAAAATTCTACTGTTTGAGGGAGAAGGGAAGCACAGAGAAGTGTGAGTAAAACCAAAGTCTCAGAGATGGCACTGAAAAGCTTCTCTGAAGCTGCTGAAGTCGATAAAAAGGCAAAAATATTGGGCAAAAACTTCAGCTCAGTTACAGTTAAGTACCATTTTCTTCTACAAACACCATCTGTCCTTTTATTAAAGATTACTTTCTGTCTTTTCAATCAATATTCCTTGCGCAAAGATCCAGCTTTCAGTCTTTCTCTGCTGAGGAAGAACTGGATTATGGTTATCACTACCTGACACTAGGCACAATCCTTGTGCTTCTGCTTACTACTCAATAAAAATGAAAACTTGCCTCAAAACTGAAATTTTATCTACAAAACTGAATCACTCTGTTGGGTGCTCGTGCTCAGGTGATAGCAGCAGGGGGCTGCAGAGGTGGCCTCTGTGAGGAGAGGCCAGGGCCATGGCTGTCCAAGACACAGACAGTTCCACCAGCTCCAAACAGCACAGCTGAGCCTCTCAGCCATGAGTGGGGTGCCTCTGGGAAAGCACATTTAAGAAAGTGCAAAAAAAACCCTATGCAACAGCTGTGAGAGGAGTGAGGAAAAATGTGAAACTACCCTGCAGACACACAGGCCAGAGAAGGAGGAGCAGGAGGAGGTGCTCTAGGGAGGGACACCTGCTGGAGCAGGGAAACAGTGTGAGGAGGAAGGAGAGGTAGAGAAAAAGTGTTACGGACAGACCACAACTCCCATTCCTCATCTCCCTGTGCTGCAGAGAGCAGGTAGAAAGGTCAGGAGTGAAAGAGTGAAGTTGAGCCTGGGAACAAGGAGCAGGTAGTGTGAAGGTGGTTTTAGCTTTGTCTTTGTTTCTCACCATGCTACACTTTTTTTTTTTTTTGTAATAAATTCAATCAGTCTTCAAGTTTAGCCTCTTTTGCCCATGATTGTAATTGCTAAGCAATCTCCCTTTATCTCGACCCACAAGGTTTTTTTCTTCTTTTCTCCCCTCACCCTGTTGGGAAGAGGGAAGAGCAGGTTGGTGGGTGTCTGGCAGCCAGTCAAGGTCAACTCACCACAGTTGCACTTTCAGCCACAGGAGTTTAGTTCTTCTACTGGTAGCCCTTAATTAAATCGCACAATGTTCACAACAGGAATTTCAATTATTGCACAAATAATTAAGACGACATAAAACACTATTTAAATGAAACCGGTTAACTCCATATTTACCTCCAAGGCCTGCATTCTCCTTAACAGCATTTTATGCTCCTCGTTCTTGGTTTTTTCTTCATAGAATTCCCGAAACGTCATTTTGTAGACTAGTTTCATACCATGTTTCTTCGCCATTCTGTCAAAATAATAAGCTTAATTAGGAAAGCTGCAAAATGAGTGCAGTTTTATTTTCAAAGGAACAATTTTAAGCCACAGTGACATATTCTGGTATTCACTAGGATTACACTCTTCCTAGAATTTGTTTTTTCAGTAAAGACATTTAGATGAAAAAAAACCTGCAATACCACCACAAACTGTACTTTTTTGAATTGGGACTACAGAAGTTTACACAGAGGTCATTACAAACATTTCAATAGAAAAACATCTCTTCTTCCAACACACAGAAGTTAATAAGTTTCATTTGAACTTCCAGACAGACTATGCTATTTCCCTGAAATATCATCACCCTGCCACATCAGCTATTATGGATATATTTAGAGAACCCCTTTCTACCAGATTTACTGCCTTACATGTCAGTTCTATATAGACATTGTGGTCATACAGCACTGAAGTTACAGGTGCCAGTGACAGATGCCGGTATTTTTCAGAGAACTACAAGTGAAGTGCGTGAAAATATAAAGGTTTGAAAGCAAAGCCTAATATTGTTTAACAACCACACTGAGCTTGAATGGCAGGAACAACCCCAACACAGAAACATTTGTCTGTACCTCAGGAGACAGCCTGGGAAAGACAAATCTGAATTCACACAGAGGTAACAGCAAAATGTATGCTCAAAGGTGAAGAAAAAAAATATGTTGTAGGAAAAATCCTACAACATCCAAAGAAAGCTGGAGAAGACAAGAAATACACCATGATGAAGAGGTGCCTGCTGAAGGATTAAAGAAAGGTAGAATGAAACCCCAAAAAAAGTTAAGATTAAAGCAGAAAAAGTTGACAGCACCAAAGGTTTGCTGACAGATCCAACATATCACATACAGACACTCCTGTGTGAGACTTCGTTTCTCACATGAGCTTCTGAACACAGCACCTTCAACTGAGTGCAATGGACAGATTACTGTTGTGTATGGAAACGCAAGAAACCTCTCCATTTGGAGCAACAACAGAAAGTTAAGAACTGAAAAATATAGTAAGAAAGCCAAAATATAATTTTCTGCAAGTATTATGCAATGACACACACGCTAAACAAATGCTTATTACGTTCCACAGCTTTCACTGTATAATGAATTCAAAACTTAACTTACTCTTCCAGTAATGGAAAGTAAACCAAGAACTCAGGGACATCAACCACTTCTTCCAAGTGGAAATCATACTTGCAGCCAAACAAGGGATATTCTCCCTTCTTCTCAAATTTTACGCTGTATACCTCATTCCCAAATGAATTTGTTTCTGAAGCTTCAAGTCGCTTTCTATAAAATTAGATACAAATAAACATTAATTGACCAGTTTTTAAATTTAATGGGCAGAGAAAACCATGCATACGAGGCCTGAAATTCTTTCTCCCAGTACAGCATTCCATGATCTCTGTAGTTTCCCAACTCCCTTATCTAATGAGGCAATGAAACAATGAAATTAAGACAATCAGCATACTAGGTTTCAACAGTTTGTCATTCCTATACAACACGTCAAGAACTAAACTACAAAATAAACCTTTAGCCCAGACACAGTCTATATGGACAAGCAAGGCTTCTCGGAACAACCACAGCAAAACCCTGACAGTTAGTTCCCAGGCTGTGACTATTTTACCACTACTTAAGTTGCTACAGAGGATTTATGCATGAAGATCTATACACCACAAGAGCTACAGGTGCAAGACACAAGGTACGGTACAGATTTACTCACTTGAGTCAAGTTAATGAGTGAGATTTTCCTGACTAGAATCTAAAATAGTCGCAAAAATATTGCTTTTGTTTGCACAAATGTATCAGAGCACTGTAAAACGGACTACCACTTAACACAGCTTCACAGACTTTTGAAAGACTAATAGAATATAAAAGTACTTACACAAGTTCAAAGCTATTTGGAGTCGTGCCAATGAAATACCCTCCAGGAGAGAGGTTCCCACAAGCGTTTTTAAGCATCATGTCAGCCTGCTCATATGTCTCAAATGAGTAATGGTAAACAAACTGACAGCTGCAAATGTCAAAGCACATATCTGGATCATTGTATTTGGAAGATAAGAGATCCTGAAATAGATTAAAAAGAACAATAAATTTGTAACAAAAGCTACAGAAACAAGCATGATTCACTTAAACGTTCCAACAAACAGGCTACTCCCATAATTCTTCAAAGTTTTTCCTTTCAGCTCCCATTCCTTCACAAGTTCAACAAGAGTATGATGAAAAATGTAAGAGTAAGAAAAAATCCTCTGCTACACAGAAAGCCATACACAACATTAGGAAATAACAAGAATACACATACACATTTCAAAGTTATCATATCCTCAAATTCTTTTGATGTTGTCAAGTAATACCACTATACCCGAAAGGCCAAAACCCAAGGTTAGTTACCCAACAGTTTCCAGAGATATTTTACCACTGAGGGTTTATAACCAGCCATCATTTAGCTGGAAACAACTATTATAATAAAACGAATTTTCATTTTACTACATCTCTGTAATGAGAACTGACCCACTGAACATATAATTGAGAGGTTGTTTTAAATATGGCAATTTGCCTGCCCACCAAGTTGTACGTGCCTGTATTCCTCCCCACACACGTACCAACATACTCCTCCCCACGCAGCCCACGTAACCATAAGTCCAAAGAACTTAGAGCCCTTGAAATTTGTCAGATGAAAGCTTGCCACAGTTTGACCCTGTACTCATCAGTTCTCTAACTCTTCTTGATCAGGTTTCTTTTATACAATACTTGTAGCCATGATAAATAACACAGGAGCACACAAGTTCTCCCCAAGGCCCATGATATGCATTCCGTACTCAGACTATTTCATGAGTAACAGTTCTCTCAGACTTCCTGTCCACCCACTTACTCCCAGTCTCTACCAGTCCATGCCACATGCTATCAACGTTCTGTATTTGGCAAGACAAAAATGGACACTTCACATATCCACAGCAATTTTATCTGATTTACTCCCCCTCCACATTTGTGAGAAAGAGATACATGAAACTGAGAAACAAAGGTGTGCGGACTTAGACACCCTGTGAGAAGATTTTGCATTATATACAATATAGATGGTAGACATACAAAGTCACAGAGGTGAACTTTCATGTGCATGGACAGGCACAACAGAGCGTGCAACAGAAAATACACGTGTATGTAAGACTGAGCTGTAATAGCAATGTGAAAATATCCCTTTCTCTCCTGGCCAAGGCTCTCTCCTCTCTACTCTGACTAATTCTGAGCCAAGAGAGATGACCCGGAACATACAGACTGTATTCCTCCAAAGGAGAAGCAACCAAGAATTCAAGCCAACAACCCTTCCTGCAAGGCTAGGAAGAACAGTTTCAACCTTTCCACAGATATGCTAGAACCAGGTAGGCTCTGTCCCACAGCCTGCAATTCCAGGAAGCAAAAGCAGTGTGGGTTACAAGATGGTCTCCTAAGCCTCAGGAACGTATTCAAGATTGCCTCCAGTCTCAGAAATCTGCTCTACCACATAAGATTTGAAGACATGTATGATAGTCATTAAAATGCTGCTACAAAAGAAAAATACCAGGATAAGCAAAATGTACAAGTCAAATCAGAACATGTCCCTTATTCACTCCAGCATAAAAAATAACATTCACCAAGATAGAGTCCAACATCCCATGCTGGCTCATAGAACTCCATAAATAAGTAGTCATTCCCTTCCCCTTGTCAAGTGAAAGACTGCAAGCACCAGGTTTATTATCTGAAAAAGACATTCAGGCTTCAAGAACGTTACACTGTAAAATGGCAAGGGAACACATTCAGCCACATCTCAGTAACCTGTATGGTTGATTCTCCTTACAGTACAACAATCTGATCTTAAAAATATACATGCCCTAAATCTTGCAGCACTACCATCACTTCCTGTACTTGCTTAACACAAGAATGTTCAACCTCCAAAATACTATAAAGCATAGGAACTGTACCTTGGTACTATCTGCTTGTATAAATTCTGCATCAAAAATACGTTCATTATAACGACATCGGGCTTTCATGTCTTCATATCGCTGCTTGCACTGTTGCACAGAAATGTCAGCAATATCTATATAGAGAAATATTAAAAAAAAAGTGTGTAAACTGCTCCCCAGACAAGAAAACTGGAATACAGCAGATTCATTATGGCTGGGATAAAAGTTGATCTTCAGTTATGCTTTGATGGGAACAAACACTTTTATTTCCAGTTTGTAGAGAAGGAATTTAATTTGCTGGAGGTATCTCGGTTTATAACTCTCTGTCCTTCTCAGTCTTTACTTCAGACAAAAGTTGTAATCTGAAGATTTTAGAAAGCTCCCATCCTCACAAGTGCAAAGCAAGCTTCGCTAATTTTAAGAGACGGATACTAGGTGATCGATACTAAGTGCTGTTAGCATTAAGTGTCTGAAACAGCTCAGCTCCCAGAGTTTCTCCAACAGTACTGAAAGCTCTTAATCTTCTTACAAATATACATGATGTTGAAATGCAGTTACTTGTGATATATGCTGATATATTGCATTACGGGAATTTCTAAATTTTGTTCTTCAGAATCTTCCCCTCTCAGACACAGAGTTTCACTGAACTATATTAAAAGTAACAATAGGCAATAAATTTACATAAGAACTTTGTAAGAAAATTCATTAACTGTATTTGAAGACTGCCAACTGAAAAAAGAAGAACGAACTGTAAAATGTGAAATACCCAGAAAAATTCCCACTAAAGCAATTTTATGAACTTTTAGTATCTGTTAAGTTTGAAGTTATGGTATCTTCTCCCCAGATTCTAAGCAAACTATTTAAACAAAAAATTATTTCATCAGCTTTCAGCTCTTCCACTTTCTGAGTCTGAAAATCTTTGGCTGACTGTAACATCTAAGACCATTTTTTGTCAAACCACTGTGGGGTTTGATTTTGCAAATGCAACTCTTACATGCATATTTTTAGCACAGTTAAAAATGCTACAAGAGATGAAACGTGGGAGAAAATAAATAAAGTAAAAAATGTCAGTCTTTTCCCCAGTGTTACACTTTGCCTAAGACAATCCGTGGTAACTCTGTGATAGTAGTTTTTATTTACTAATTGAATTGAAAGCTCATTACACAGAATATCAATGTTCTTATATTTATGCTGGCAATCAAGTTGACATCTTCAGGTTAAAAGACACAAGACAACTTTTTGATAAGAGATGTATCATTACATTCTTGGGCTTACTAAAAAAACAAATAATAAAAGACTGGCGATGTGCTTGTTTTTCCTGTAAAACACTGGTGTACTTTCCCTGGAAAGCTGTTGTGTCTTCTTACCAGTACAGACAAGTTTTTTAATTCTCCCTTTTTTCCATTTTAGTAAGTCTCCACCTTTGCCACATCCTAAATCCAAAACTGTTATGTCGTTCTTCTTCTGTCGTACCCGGTCTATAAATTCACCTAGAAAAACAAAAAGAGAGAATTCATATAGAGGTCTCTGTAATTCACCTGTATTGTACAGAGATCCCTAAGGGACCAAAAGGATTTGAGAATTTTGAAACATCTCAGAACTTACTTTGCCTGTAAGTCTTGTTAACATTACAGACATAAAGCTCTTTTTCTAGAAACCACTAATGTTGAAAGGAACTGAAAACTTGTACAACTACGGAGAAAATAATGAATATCTTCTGTGCTTAATGTGCTTTGCATGTAATGTGACCAGTGCTCTGAACTGTTTCCCTGGCAGACAAAGGCAAAAACTGCACATTGCTAAACAAACAACCTGTGCATAAGTCGGGAAGCAAAAGCCAACTTAAATGCACCAGCCACAGCTTTTTCCTTGCGGTCACATTGCAAATGTGCACTATGTTGTGCACTCAGTCTCTCCTAGGCCTTGCAGTAACACTAGCTACTTGTTTCCTGTCTTTTTACCCAATATATACCAATTTAATTTCCTCTTCTATCTCCACTCTGTCTAGATTGTCCCTGCTCTGACTCATGTTGGCATATTATGCAAAACGTATCAGCATGCTAGCAACTTTTCTTCACCGTAAGAGACCTGAAATATGTTTGGATACAACTGCTATAATGCCACACTACTGAAATTCATCATGACTGAAAGACCTCAACACAGGCTCCAGAAATGGCTTTATATAGACTGAAATATTGCTTCAAACTGCTCTGATAACATGCTGCTTTTCACTGTGTTGTAAGACAAATGGTGCCAAAATCTCTGGCATAGATCCCTCTTCATGAATCTGTGGTGCGGTGCTGGTCATTCTTTTCTTTGTTTGCAGATATCCGATGGTTTTGTTTAGAATCATAGAATTATTAAGGTTGGAAAAAACCTCTAAGACCATCAAGTCCAATCATCTACCCAACACCACAATGCCTGCTAAACCATGGCCCAAAGTACCACATTTACATGCTTTTTGAACACCTCCAGAGATGGTGACTCCACCACTTCCCTGGGCAGCCTGTTCCAATGCCTGACCACTCTTTCAGTAAAGAAATTTTTCCTAATATCCAATCCAAACCTCCCCTGATGCAACTTGAGGCCATTGCCTCTTGTCCTATCGCTAGTTACTTGGGAGAAGAGACAAACACCTGCTTCACTACAATCTCCTTTCAGGTAGTTGTAGAGGGCGGTAAGGTCCCCCCTCAGCCTCCTCTTCTCCAGGTTAAATTAGTTCCAAAGTTTCTTCACTTTGGAACTAATTTGTGGAATAGCAGACTTTGCCTTCTATAAAAAGCTGCTGATTCTTAAAGAACTACATCCTCTAGTTTTTCATCTTTTTAAACCATTCACTACAGATAATACAGAAAACATTTATGCGTTCCAGTTTCCCACAGAATTGCTTAATCTAGACCTGAGGACAGACTGCTTTGGGAAAATGGCTATGAAATTATTTGAGACAGATTTTAATAACAAGAACAGCGCAATCTAACATGAACAGTTACATTCTTTATGATTGAAAGCTGTAGCTTCATTTTTTTACTTTATAGTTTCCAGTATGAACTTTTCTTATTTTTCAGGTCAGTTGATCTTTAAAACTTTAGCATATATTTGGCACTCCAACAATACACACTATCACAAAGATTAAACATAAAAATAAATATAGATATTTTATTGCACCTGAAATATCTTACGATGTATTAAGAGACAAAGTGCCATAATCATCATCAGAATGCAGAACAGTTACATTTTGATATAAAAATTAGTTACATTTTACTAAATTCTACCCAATCAATTAAGGAACCTTACCAATGAGGACACTCTTTGTCCAATTATTAAAGTTGCGGAGGTAGAAAATGCGAGACTGGCTACGTTTTTCCAATCCAACTTCTTGAAGTTCATTATAATGTGCAGCTACAGCTTGCCCATGGCCTATTTCACACTGCAGAAATGAGGGAAGGAATAGACTCAAACAGTGAATTCTTTTTATTACTTTTTCATTTAATCAAAACGTGTTGACTTCAAGGATTTAAGAAATTAGACAAGTAACACTATGAAGGGCACCATTATTATACATACAAAAACACTTCCCACATCTGTCCTCGTACTGACGTCAGTACTTCAGTTATCACAGAGAAAATTCCCTTAAAAATTTAATCCCCTTTTCAGTTGGGTTCACGTAATTTCTGATGGATGATGCCCAGCACCTTTCCCTCACAGAAATACCTAATCTTCAGTTTTCTAATACTCCCACCACTCTCAAAGAGTCAGGGATTGAAGAACAGGATATTCTTTCTCAAGGGCTATTATTTCAGCTTTAAGCTTCTTCAAACATCCTATTTCAGAAATTCAGTGTTTACATCTAACAGAAGTATATTAACTGCCGATTTGACCAAAATGCCAACTAGCTGATGTCGCATAAAGCCCTAGGCGGGTGATCACACTGTCAGAGCTTTAAACAGACCACAGTAAGGGAAAAAGAGTAATGACTTGACAACAATATCCCATTTAATGCTTAACAGTAAACTGCAAAAATGTCTCTCATTTAGCCTTAACTGTAAATAGTCCAAGAGATTTCTGCCCCATGTGACACAGAGAAGCAGCCTACATGCAGATATCATGCTCCTAACATTTCTTCAACTTGAAAATTATCTTCCATTATATACATGAAATGAAAATAAATATAAATAAAATATAAAGTAACAGAACATGGAGAACCAACACAAATTCTTTGAGGCACAAAAGTGTCTGAAATAACAGTACAAACCACAATGAAGGATTCTCAGCTAAAACCCACAAACATGCTACAAAGCCCCAGCCAGCACGAGTTCACACAGCAATTAAAAGCATTCCCAACAGTTGACTACAAAAGTCAACATCCCGGTATCTTATTATTCAAATAGCAGTTCCTCAAGAGAAAATAAGGTTTGACTGACTTCAATACACTACGTGAATTCTTCAGTGTTTCATATAATTTTGTAAACCTGACCCCGACATCTGTTTAGTACCACACTCAGCTAACTGATACTAACAAATATTATGACTATTTCTAGTCTTTTTTTAGGGTAAGCACAGATGGCTCCCTGAATGGCCACTGAAGGCGACATAAGCTAGAAGGGCTGACTGACAAGTGTGGGGGACATATTCATACAATCCATTAACATATCTCAGCTGCTGCAAGCACAGTTGCAAAGAACCATCAGCAATAATATCTAGATGCTGGCAGCTCTGTTCAACGCAATCATGTCTCTACACCCTTAGGCTACACAAAAACAACGTAGTTCTTGTCCACCTAAACACTATCAAAAAGATGACAGGGTTAATAATGTTCCTACCACAACAAAGGGCTCTCTTTATTTCACCAGATTGCTTAGCCAAAAACTTAACATCCTGGAAAAATTCTGAACAGACAAACAAAACATTAGGTCAAAGACATTTTCAAATCATACTTATACATACCAAAAGGTCACAATTAGACTAAATATTACGGCATCAGTTTCTACATGCTCATACATAATAAAGGACACACAAAACATTACCTGCTTCACCCTCTTATTTAAAAGGACAAATATCTTCTACCATTCTTGCAGTCTTAAACCAAAAAAATATGCAAACCTTTCAGTACTTTGTTAACAATCATACTGAAATCATACCACAGAGGATGCAGTTTGTGGAGTTTTCTAAATTATTCAATACCTTACTGAGGAAATTAAAGGACAAAATTACCTTCTGGAAGAGCCTCCCATGCACAGACAACTGTACTAACACACAGCATTACAACATACAAAACATATCGATTCAAGACAGGTGACTTGGACTAACGCCAGTAAATCCTGCATTACACTACCAGACTGCTACCACGCAGGCAACGGGACAATGATCTTAGAATTAGACTAAGCATGTGCTGAGATCAGTTTTCCTAACACTCTAATTGCCAGCCCTCTTTCTCTTCTGTTAAGCTCAGTATAACTCCTGCACCTGTTGTTTTGCTAGGAAGCCACCCACAAACTTTGACATTTGGTGTCTCATGCTGGTTCGTATATGTTTAGCACAAATACTTTCAATCTTTTCTTGAGCTAAGGCTTCGAAACAAGTACTTGGACGTAGCTCAAAATAAATGATACTCACTGCTTTCTTAGGAGGTTCATCTTCAGGATCTGAAGTCTTCCTTTTCGCTCTGTCATCCTGATTACCACTATCAACTTCGTTTTCTTCTTCAGCAGTGGAGTGCACTGTACCTGAAGTTGAACTATTGCCTTCCCCCCCAACACCTGAATCTGCCTCTAAAGTACGAGGTGTTTTCTCCACTTCTTCATCCAAACTCTTCTCCACTTCCTGTTCTTCTGTCTTGGTTAAATCAGCCATTTTTGACAGGTTCGTCTCCTCATCCACTGATCACAATGGAAATCTACAGAGGGGGGAAAAAAAAAAAACCCACCAACTATTTTCAGTATTGAATTTCACTTACTCATGTTTACGACCATGACCGTCAATCATAATAGAGGAGTTATAAACAAATAACATGCCTTTGCCCTGGGCAACATATAAACTTCAGATTTGTGTAGTTATTTAATAGACAGCACAACAAAATGTGGAATTTCGAAGTACTCTCATTACAAAAACATCAAATTAAGAGAAATCTTTACTTTTCACATTAGAGTCTTCCTTATCTGTCGATTCAGCTGCAAAGCCTTATTTCTTTTGCACCTGTAACCTCCCTTTCCCCCTCCCCATAAAAAGTAAGCTACAAATCACTTCGTGTTTTAAAACACAAGCTGACAGAGGTCCTCAAATTAGTAAATCCATTACTTGATCTGGTACGTTTTCAAACGGATGCCCTCAAACAAAAAAAATCAAGGTGGTTTTTAAGAGCAACTTTCCATATCAGTTGTGGATTATCAAGTTTGCCAACAATATCCACTAAGCCTCAAGCTTCACTAACACTAGAATTCTTCAGTGGTAGCTGCATTTCTGTATGTCCACCTCACAAACATCTATACGTTCCGCAGGACAGCAAACTGCTGCTCTAAAGCTCATTTAGTCTCCAGCACATCCCAGCCTTCTCCACACCATTGCCAGGAAGCAGGACACCCACTTTTTAACAAGGCACAGGAGACAGCAATTTGGCATCTCCTTTCCTAAGCCAGTGGTCTATTTCAGTCTCACAGGAAACACACACACTCCACTGCACCCAGGCTTCAGTCTCCTCACGAGGCCCAAAACACTTTCATTGAGCGGACCGCCACGCAGAGGCCCCAGAGCGGCTTTCCTCGCCTCACAGCATCGTTCGGGAGGGCTACTCCCCAGCGGCGCAGCACCCCGCTCCCGAGGCAGCGCGCCCTTTCCGCTCCGAGCGGTTCGCCGCCTGCTTTTAAAGCCTAAACTCCGAGCTTCAGAGCCAGCGGCAGCAGCCAAGCGCCCCGGGGGCGGCTGCTTCGGGAGGGACGCCGGAGAGCTCACAGCGCCGGGGGGACGGGACGGGACGGGACGGCGCTCGTGGCTCAGGGAGCGCAAAGAAACGACAGGCGCTGCCACGCCGTTAACGGCCGGGGCCCTGAGGGCTTTTAGCTGCGCCGCGACAGGCTGCGCGGAAGGAGGGAGGGAGGGAGGCACGGACCCTCCGGCGCGGCGCTCCCGCGGCCTGGCCGCCGCCCGGGCGGTTTCCGAGGGACCCGGGAGCCCGCCGAGGCCCGGCCCGCTCCGCCCCACCGCAGCAACGGACAAAGCGCGCGCCTCCGCGGAGCCCCTCAGGAGGCCCGGCGCGGCCGCAGCCGATTGGCG